>Ga0100398_1000348_pt1 | contig 43420 bp, 34 predicted proteins | sample CryGeymeta201522_FD_81568 | JGI IMG/M metagenome (GOLD analysis project Ga0100398, IMG submission 81568) | Groundwater microbial communities from Crystal Geyser aquifers in Utah, USA - Crystal Geyser metaG 2015-22 | ecosystem: Environmental > Aquatic > Deep subsurface > Groundwater | place: USA...
GAGCGGGCGGGCCTGTCCGAAGGCGCGACATTCGCGGCGCAGGTGGTGACGGGCGTGGCGGTCTATGCGGCGCTCACCCCGCTGGTGCTGCGCGAGATGTTCTATGGGGATGTGGTGGCGATGTTGCACTTGGGTAAAATGGGATGAAGAATTGAGCAGGCTCTCGAGAATGGTCGGCGTGTTATCATACATTTTCCATGGCTCTGCCGGGAGGGGTTGATGAAGATTGTCTATTTGACGAGCGTTGATCCTTCAGCGCATGATGCTGCTGCTGTCCATGTTCAGGGAACTTGCAAGTCCTTGAGCGCGTTGGGCCACAAGGTTCTGCTCATTCACCCGGGCCCAACAATGACAAAACCAGTCAGGCTAGATTGGGTTGAATCTCAAATCTGCTGTTGGTGGCCTCCATTGAGAGGCGGTTATCGTATTTTTGATTGGCTCGCTGTCCAGAGTCTTCGCAAAGTCGTGCGCTCATGGCATCCCGACGTCATCTATTTGAGGTTTGGTGCCAGTCGCCGGCTTGCACGAACGATAAAGTTGTTGTCGGTGCCGACGGCAATTGAGATAAACGGTGTCGAGTTCGATTCGAATGATCGTTCGCTTGCGACCATCCGGTCAAGTGATTTGATTCTTGTCGATACAGATCGAATGAGAGAAGTTTTTGTCGATAGAAATAAAGATCTAGAAAACAGGGTTCATGTCCACGAGACTTTTGTGACCGATCCGGAAAAATTCAGACCGCTGGATCGTGACGATTGCTGTCATCTTCTTGGCCTCTCTCCCGATTGTATCAGAATCGTTCATACATCATCATTTCAATCGTGGCACGACTTTCAGACAATCGTTGACGCTGTCTTGCAGCTCGAAGGTAAAAGTGAAAAAGACATTGAGGTTGTCTTCGTTGGCAACGGTCCATTGAAGGCAAATTTGGAAAAGACACTGACGCAAAGGCTTGGCGGAATCCGGTTCAGATTTCCAGGGTCTGTTGAGCATGAAAAGATAGCTCTATATCTTGGGGCATCCGATATTGCACTTGATTTATTCACCAGAAGCAGGCTTGAAAACGGAAAAAACATGGGGGCATATAAATTGTATGAGTATGCCGTTTGCAATAAGCCCATTGTCACCGCAGTCAGCGAAGACTTTGTCCCACCTGACTGGGCGCGCGACAACTTTGCATTGATCCCACCAGAAGATCCACAGGCACTGGCCGCTGCAATAGGTCGGATCATTCACAACCCGCTTGAGTGGGCCAAGAAAGCAGCGACGGCAGGTGACTATGTTCGTGCAAATCTCAATTGGGATCGGGCAACCCGCACCACATTGGTACACCTTGAGCGACTGATTGCCGAGAATGGAACGGCGTTGGCGAAATGATTTTTTCGAATCGGCCCTCCCCCTCCAGCATTTCCGTCGTCATTCCGACAATCAACCGGGCCGAAGTCCTGCTCGACACCCTGCGCGACCTCTCGGTACAGGTGTTTGACGACTGGGAGGTCATCGTCATCGACCAGTCGGATGAACCCAATGCAGAGGCGCAGGCGATCCTCGCGCGAATGCCGGTGCCCCATACCTATGTGCGCCCCGATTTTCGCGGGCTGCCGCAGGCGCGCAATGCAGGGTGGCGGGCGGCGGTCAAGGATATCGTCCTCTATATCGACGACGATATCCGCTGCGGCCCGGGGTTCCTGCAGGCGCATCTGGACGCGCACCGCGCCAGTGGCGCGGCACTGGTCGCGGGCGGGATCACCGAAGCCAAGGGCGACCGGACCTTGCCCGGTGCCACGGGGTCTTTCAACTGGTGGACGGCCACGAGCGTCCGCAACTTTCACCTGCCGGACGCCGGGTTCTGCCTGCATGCGCCGGGTGGCAACTTTTCCATCCGACGGGACGTGATCGCCGCAATCGGCGGGCTGGACGAGCAACTCAGCATCGGCGCCGCGCTCTATGAGGAAACCGAGCTGGCGCTGCGGCTGCGGGCCGCCGGCCATCGCTGCTGGTTCGCGCCAGAGGCACATCTGACGCATCTGGCCGCCCCGATGGGCGGGTGCCGGGTGCCGCACGATGTGCCGCGCTACATGCACGGGCTTGCGCATAACCGGGCCTTGCTGATCTATCGCCACTTGCGGGTCTGGCACCGGCCAACCGCAGTTTTGCGGCTCTTTTTGCTGGGCCTGTCCTACAGCCACGCCGACCGTTCGCTCGCCCCGCTGCGCGCGACGCTCACGGGGATGCGTGCCGGCAGGCTGGCGGCGCATTCCCTGCCATGACCGGACAGAAGGACAACATGAGAATGCGCGGATGAAGGTTCTGCTGACCGGAGGGGCCGGTTACATCGGCAGCCATACAACGCTGGCGCTCTTGCGGGCGGGACATGACGTGTTCGTGGTGGACAACCATCGCAACAGCTCTCCCGTGGTGCTGGACAGGGTGCGTGCGCTGTCGGGGCGCGATTTTGGCGCGGCGGAGATCGACATCTGTGACGCCGGAGCGCTGGCGGCCTGCCTCGCGGCGTTCCGGCCCGATTGCGTGATCCATTTCGCCGGGCTCAAGGCGGTGGCGGAATCGATCCCCGAGGCGGTCGAATATTACCGCGTCAACGTCGGTGGAACGATTTCTCTCTTGCAGGCGATGGACCTCGCGGAATGCCGAAAGCTCATCTTTTCGTCCTCGGCCACGATCTATGGCACCGCGCTGCCCCCGCCCTTTGCGGAGGATCACCCGATCGCGCCGTCATCGCCCTATGGCCGCACCAAAGCGCAGGTCGAGCAGATCGTGACCGACTGGGTTGCGGCCGCCGATCACCGGGGCGCCGTGCTGTTGCGCTATTTCAATCCGGTCGGCGCCGACCCGTCGGGCCAGATCGGCGAGGACCCGCGCGGCATCCCCAATAACCTGATGCCCTATGTCCTGCAGGTCGTGGCTGGCCGGCGGGAGGAGTTGCTGGTGTTCGGCGATGACTATGACACGCCCGACGGCAGCGGAGAGCGCGACTATATCCATGTGGTCGATCTGGCGCGCGGTCATATCGCGGCTCTTGACTTTGTGATGACGACCGAAGCGAGCGCCGCCTTCAATCTGGGCACCGGGCGCGGCGTGACCGTGCGCGAGGTGCTGCGGACCTTCGAGGCCGCGACCGGCTGCACGGTGGCGCACCGGATCGTGGGGCGCCGCCCCGGTGATGTCGGCAGCAGCGTCGCGGATGTGGCAAAGGCGGCCAGGCTGCTTGGCTGGTGCGCGCAAGAGACCTTGGCCGACGCCTGTCTGTCGGGCTGGAACTGGCAGCGCCGCAACCCTGACGGATATGGCCCTCATGACCGATGAACACCGCCTGTCGCCGCTGGTCCTGTCCTTTGACTATCCGCCCAATGATGGCGGCATCAGCCGGCTGGCTCTGGGTCTGGTGCAAGAGATGATCGCGGCGGGCCGGGTGCCGGATGTGGTGACGCTCGATCCGGCAGGGGCCGAAGGGTTGGCGCGACCTGATTGCCCCCATCGGGAGGTGCCGGCGCGCCGCGGCCCGCGGGAATGGGCGCTGCTGCGCATCCTGTGGCGCCAGCCGCGCAACCGGCCGGTGCTCTGCATGGTCTGGAACCCCGAAGCGACCATGGCCCTGTTGGCCGGGCGGCGGCGGGTCTCGGTCTGGGCGCATGGCAACGAGGTGATGCCCTATCGCGGCCGCCGATTGCGGGGCTGGCTGCGGCGACAGGTGCTTGAGCGTGCTCATGTCGTCGTCTGCAACTCGACATTCACTCAGTCACTGGTGGCCGCGATTGCACCGCAGGCGCATACCGTGGTCGTCAACCCTGCTGTTGATGCGGCGCAGTTCCACTCTGACATGGACCGCATGGCTGCACGGGACGCGCTGGGCCTGCCACAGGACCGGCGCATTGTGCTCACCGTGTCGCGGCTGGACCCGATGAAGGGGCACGAGACGGTGTTGCGCGCCATCGCAGCGCTGCCGCCGGACCAGCAAGCGCAGTTGTGTTATGTGATCGTGGGCAAAGGGCCTGCCCGGCAGGCGATCGAGGCCTGCGCGCGGGCGATGGGCGTTGCCGATCGTGTCCGCTTTGAAGGCTTCGTGAGCGACGACCGCCTGCCGCATTATTACGCGGCCGCTGACCTGTTCACCCTGTGCAGCGTTGTGGACCATGATCGGTCCAGCCTGGAGGGGTTCGGCATGGTCTTTACCGAAGCGCAGGCGGCCGGATTGCCCGTCATCGGCACCCGTTCGGGCGGGATCGTGGATGCGATCCGCGAAGGCGAAGGCGGCTGGCTGATCGAAGAGCGGGACGCAGGCGCGCTGGCCCTGCATCTCGGGGCGCTGGTCGCCGATCCCGCAGCCTATCGCGCGCAGGGTGCGCGCGGCCGCGCAAGGGTGTTGCGCGAGATGACCTGGCGCGGCTATGCCGACCGGGTCCGTGACGTGATCTGAGCCCATGCATCCGCTTCTTCCCATATACGGCGTGCTTTGCCTGCTCCTGCTCGGGGGGCTCAAGGCCCGCACCCGTGCCGAGCGCACCGTGATCTGGTTTGCCGCCTGGGGCGCGGTGCTGACCGTATTCGTCGCGGTCATCTTTCGCGAGATCAATGGCGACACCTGGCGCTATTACATGACCTACCTGAATCTGCGCCAGCAGCCATTCTCGACGGTGTATGAAAGAACCCAGGATAATGTCCTTTTCGCCTATCTGAACTGGGTGCTGGGGCAATTCGGGGCGCATCCGCTTTACCTGCTCGCACCGATTGCGCTGTTCTGCACGATGATGCTGGCGTGGTCGCTGCGCAAGATGTTTTCGAGCTTTCACACCGCCATCCTGCTTTTTGTCTATTCGATGTATCCGTTCTTTGTCTTTTACATGGCGTCCGGGATGAAGCAGAGCATTGCAATGGCGCTACTGCTTCAGGCCTATATAAGGTTGTTCCAGGGGGCCAGGTCAGGCTGGATCTGGTTGCTTGTGGCGCCGATGTTTCATAGTGGCGCGTTTCTGGTGTATCCCTTTGTCATCCTGCAAAAGCTGACGTTCAATTCGACTTTCGGGCAGCGGAGGGCGCTGGGAGGGAGCCTGCTGCTGCTCGCGGGCGTGACACTGCTTTCGATCACCGGCCTCAACGAGACGTTGTTGCTGCCGTTGCAAAAGTACCTCGTCATTTCTGACAACTATCAGTTATATTTCCAGAATGCCGAGGACTTCGACTATCGGGCCGGTTTCCGACCGGATTTCGCCCTGTTTTCGCTTGTGCCGCTCGCCGTGGGCTATTGGCTCTGGCGCAATGGGTATCCGGTCACAAGCACATTCACCGGATGGTGGCTCAATTTCTATATCCTGCTCATCAGCATCTACCATGTGTTTTCCTTTGCGCCTTTCGCAGATCGCTTTGCCGGGTTCGGCTGGTTCATCATGCCGCTCCTGCTGATGGTGATGGTGGTCGAGTCGCGGGACCGTCGCGTGTTGCAATTGTTTCTGCTTGGCTTTGTCGTCTCGAACCTTCTCTTGCTGCAATTCTATACCGGACGCGTACTGACGATGGGACTGACATGACCCCGCCCCCGCAACTGACGGTGCTGACACCGACCTACAACCGCCGGCACCTGCTGGAGCGCGTCTATGCTTCGCTGCTTGCGCAGGACGCGCCTGCGGGGTCCTTCGAATGGCTGGTGATCGACGACGGATCGACGGACGGGACCGAAGGCCATATTGCCGGGCTGGTCGCACAGGCGCCTTTCCCGGTGCGGGTCGTCCGGCAGGAAAATGGCGGAAAATGCAGCGCGCTGAACCTTGGGGCCGGTCTGGCGCAGGGGCGCTGGATCGCCGTGCTCGACAGCGACGACCAGTTTCTGCCCGCCGCAGTGCGGCTTGTCTGCGACAGCATGCCTGCCGCCGAAGCGGGTGGATGCGCGATCATCTTCGCCCAGTCCACCTTCGTCAACCGGCCCGCGCGACAGTTTGCGCTGGTGCAGAACCCGTGGCGCTATTCGGCATGGGTCAGGTCGCGCGACAAGTTCGACTGTCTGCCGGTCCTGCTGACCACCCAGATGCGCGAATACCCCTACCCGCTATTTCCTGACGAAAAGTTCATGGCCGAGGGGTGGCAGTATCTGCAGATCGACAAGACCTTCCGGACACTGTTCATCACGACGCCGGTCATCCTTTGCGAATATAACGACGATGGTCTGAGCGCGCAGTCTCGCAAGCTGCGGATGGCATCGCCCAACAATGCAATGAGCAATTACGCGGCGGAGTGGCAGGCCGATCTGGGTTGGCGATTGCGGCTGCGTGCCGCGGTCAATTTCTGGAGGTTCCATTTCCACGCGATGCGGCGAGGCGCGGTTGCGAAAATGCCGAAACGCCCGACTTGGCTGATGGTGCCATTTGGCTATGCGTCGGGGGTCATCGACCTGATCTCGGCCAGGCGGCAAGGCTGAGATGTCGTTTCGGACGTCCGGGTCATGACCGGCAAACCGCGTCACATCGTGATGACCGTCAACGCGAGCTGGAATGTGCTCAACTTCCGATTGCCGTTGCTGCGGGCGCTTCTGGCACGCGGGGACCGGGTCACGGTGCTGGCGCCGCCGGATGATGCGGTGGCGGCGCTGATCGGCGAGGGCGCGCGCCATTTGCCGCTCAAGATGGATACCAAGGGGCTCAACCCCTTGCGCGACGGGGCGCTGGTGGGGCGGCTGGCGCGGCATTTCCGGGCGCAGGCGCCCGATGTGGTGCTGTCCTGGACGATCAAGAACAACCTCTTTGGCGCGTTCGCCGCGCGGCGGGTCGGGGTGCCGTTCATCCCCAATGTGACCGGGCTGGGCACGGCGTTCCTGTCGGGCGGGCTGTTGCAGAGGGTGGCCGAGACGCTGTATCGCGCGGCCTTTCCGCGGCTCGATACCGTGTTCTTTCAGAATGAGGACGACCGCGCGCTGTTTGTCGGCCGCAAGCTGGTGCGCGCGGGTCAGGCGCGGCTGCTGCCCGGGTCGGGCATCGACCTTGCTCGCTTTGCCCCCGCGCCGCTTCCCGATGGGGGGCCTGATGCCGGTCCGGCGTTCCTGATGATCGCGCGTCTCTTGCGCGACAAGGGGGTGGTGGAATATGCGCAGGCCGCGCGGCTGGTGCGCGCGCGCCATCCGGGCGCGCAGTTTCGGCTGCTGGGCGCGCTGGGGGCCGAAAACCGCAGCGCGATTGACGCGGCCACGCTCGCAGGCTGGCAGGCGGCGGGCGACGTCGTCTATCTGGGCCAGACCGATGACGTGCGCCCTGCCATTGCGGCGGCCGATGTCGTGGTGCTGCCCTCCTACCGCGAGGGCGCACCGCGCACGCTGATCGAGGCCGCGGCGATGGCGCGCCCGCTGATCGCGACCGACGTGCCGGGCTGCCGCGCGGTTGTGGGTGACGGCGTTTCGGGGTATCTCTGCGCGGTGCGGGATGCGGCCTCGCTGGCCGAAGCCTGTTTGCGGATGATCGCCCTGGCGCCGGCGGCGCGGGCCGCGATGGGGCAGGCGGGGCGGCGCAAGATGGAGGCGGAGTTCGATGAACGGATCGTGGTTGCGGCCTATCTCGACGCCATCGCGCGGGTGACGGGCGGCGCATGAACACCGCGTTTTTCGTCGCCTCCAAACTCATCTGGGCGCTGGTGCGGCCTGAGAGCTGGATCGTCCTCGGGCTGGCGCTGAGCCTGCTCGCGGCGGTGCGCGGGCGGGTGGCGGCTGCGCGGCGCTGGGGCGGGCTCACGCTCGCCTTTGTGCTGGCGGTGGCGGTGCTGCCGCTGGGCGACCTCGCGATCCGCCCGCTCGAGACGCGCTATCCGGCCGATCCGCCATTGACGCAGGTGGCGGGGATCATCGTGCTGGGCGGGGGCGAGGACGCGCAGCGGACCGCCTATTGGGGGCCGCCGCAGTTTGGCGAGGGGGCCGAACGCTTTACCGCCGCGCTGGAGCTTGCGCGCGCCTGGCCGCAGGCGCGGGTGCTGTTCACGGGTGGCAGCGGGTCGCTGCGCGATCTGGGCAGCGGGGCGATGTCGGGCGCCACGGTGGCAGAGGCGTTTTTTCTGGCGCAGGGGCTGGCGCCCGAGCGGCTGCTCTTCGAGCGCGCGTCGCGCAACACGGCCGAGAATGCGGCGCTGTCGCTGGCGTTGGTCCAGCCGGGCGAGGACGAGACCTGGGTGCTTGTGACGAGCGCTTTCCACATGCCGCGGTCGCTGGCGAGCTTTGAGGCGGCGGGCTGGACCGGCCTTGTGCCCTATCCTGTCGATTATCGCAGCGGCGGTTTCGGGGATGGCATCGGCTGGGATCTGGCGCGCAACCTGCTCACGCTGAACACGGCGGTGCGCGAATATATCGGTCTGGTCGCCTACCGGGTGACGGGACGATGAGCACGACCCACAGCATCGACGACCGTCTGGCGGCGATTCTGGCGGCGATCCTGTGTGACGGGGATGTGCCGGTGGACGATCTGCCGGCGACGCAGGTGGTGGAGCGGGTGCTCTATCACGGGATCGCGGGGCTGCTGGCCGGACGGCTTGCCGCCTGGCCCGAGGCCATCGCCGCGCCGCTGCGCGGTCAGGCCCGCGCGCAGGCGATGTGGGAGATGCGGCACCGCGTCGTGCTGGGCACGCTGCTGGCCGATTTCGCGGAGGCGGGGGTCGCGGTGCGGGTGCTCAAGGGCACGGCGCTGGCCTATGACCTCTATGCGCGGCCCGCCGACCGGACGCGCGGCGACACCGATCTGCTGGTCGCGCCAGACACGCTGGTGCGCGCGCGTGCGGTGCTCGAGGCGGCGGGGTATCAGCCCTTCTACGACGACCCGGTCGCGCCGGGCGAGGCGCGTCTACAGGAGCCATGGCGGCTGGACCATGCCGATGGCACCGGGCATGAGATCGACCTGCATTGGCAGGTTTTCAATCGGCGCAGTCTGGCCGATAGCCTGTCGGTGACAGACGCTTTTGCCGGCGGACAGCCGCTGCCGGCGCTTTGCTCCGTGGCGCAGGCGATGCCGCGCCATCTCTCCCTGATCCATGCCTGTGCGCATCGCGCTGCGCATGTCACCTCACCCTATTTCGTGGGTGGCACGCGCCATTATGGTGGCGACCGCCTGATCTGGTTGTGGGATATCGTGCTGCTGGCGCGCGCGCTGGACACGGCCGGCTGGGAGGCCTTTGCCGCCCATGCCGCGCGTGTCGGTCTTGGCCCGGTTTGCGCCCAGGCGCTCGAAGATGCGCAGGCAAGGCTCGCCGCGCCTGTGCCCGCGGCGGTGCTGGCACGGCTGGGCGACCCGGCCGCGGCGGGGCCGGCTGCGGCCTATCTGCTGTCCGGCAACTCCGTTGACCGTGCTGCGCATGACCTGATGTCGGTCAAGGGGGCGGCTGCAAGGCTGCGCTATATCCGCGACAGGCTGTTTCCGCCTGCGCCCTTCATGCGCGCGAATTACCCCGAGACCCCGCGCGCGCCGCTGGCCTGGCTCTATCTGCGCCGCTTTGCCCGCTTTGCCGGGGCGTTGCGCGGCGCGCGGTCGGGGCGGAGCCGGTCATGACCCCGCGTCGCCTGCTTGCCCATGCCTGGCCCTATCGCGGGCGGCTGGCGCTGGTGGCCGTGCTGATGCTGGTGGAATCCGCCGCGATGCTCGCCGTGCCATGGGTGGCGGGGCAGGTTGCGGGCGGGCTGCTCGTGCCGGGCACGGTCGCTCTCCCGATGGGCTGGCTGTCGGTGCTGCTGGTCGCGGTGCTGGCGGTGATCGCCGGGCTGCGGGTGCTGGTTGCGCTGGTGTCGGGCGCTGTCTCGACCCGGCTCCTGGCCGACCTGCGCCTGCTCGCCCATGACAAGCTGCAAAGCCTGCCACTGTCATTCCATCAGGCGCACAAGCAGGGCGACCTGCTGGCGCTGAGCACCTACGAGGTCTCGCGGCTGAGCGATTTCCTCTCTGGCACGCTGGTGGGCGCGCTGCCGCTGCTGCTGACCGCGCTTGGCGCCATCGTCCTGATGTTCCGCATCGACCCGGTGCTGGCGCTGCTGGTGCCGCTGCTGGTGCCGGTGTTCTACCTCATGCTCAAGATCATTGGCCGCCGGTTGCGCGTGCTCTCGCAGCGCATCCAGGAGGCCGAGGCCGAGGCGGTGGCGCTGGCGGGCGAGGATCTCGAGATGCTGCCTGCCATCAAGGCCTTTACCCGCGAGGGGCCGACATCAGGGCGCTACGGCGCACAGGTGGCCACGGCGCGCGACCTCGCGCTGCAAGAGGTGCGGATCCATGCCGTGCTCTCGCCTGCGATCCAGCTCACCTCGGCCGTCGCCGCGGTGGCGCTGTTGCTGCTCGCGGGCAGCAATGTGCAGGCGGGCCAGATGACCCCGGCGCAGATGGTGAGCTTTCTGCTCTATGCCGGGCTGCTCACCGGGCCGGTCGCGTCGCTGGCCGACCTTTACGGGCAGATCCAGTCCACCCGGGGGACGCTGGCCCGGCTGCATGACGTGCTCGATGCCGCGCCCGAGCCCGGCGCCGATGCGCCGGGGCGGATCGGGCGGTCGCGCGGGGCCGTGCGCTATGAAGGCGTGGTGTTCAACTATCCCGAACGGGCGCCGGCGCTCGCGGGTGTCACGCTCGACATCCGCGCGGGCGAGACGGTGGCGCTCACCGGGGCGAATGGCGCAGGCAAGAGCACCCTGATCGCGCTGCTGATGCGGTTCTTTGACCCGACAGCGGGGCGTATCCTGCTCGACGGACAGGACATCGCCGGGCTGCGGCTGGCCGACCTGCGCCGCCAGATCGGCGTGGTGCCGCAGCGCGCGTTGCTGTTCAACGGCACGATCTTTGACAACATCGCCTTTGGCCTGGACGGTGCGGGCGTGGCGCAGGTCGAGGCGGCGGCGCGGCTGGCGCAGGCGCATGACTTTGTGATGGCGCTGCCGCAGGGCTATGCCACGGTGATCGGCGACCATGGCGTGCGGCTCTCGGGCGGGCAGGGGCAGCGGGTGGCGCTGGCGCGAGCGCTGGTCAAGGATCCGCCGATCCTGGTGCTCGACGAGGCCACGTCGATGTATGACCTCGAGGGCGAGACCGCCTTTGTGGAAAGCTGCGCCGATGCGCTGCGCGACCGCACCGTGATCCTCATCACCCACCGCCCGGCAACGCTGGCGCTGGCCGACCGGGTGATCGCCCTGGCGGACGGGCGGATCGTGACGGCGGGCGGAACGGCGGGCGGGGCGGCGGGCGGAACTGCGGGCGGAACTGCGGGCGGGGCGGCGGGCGAGGCGGCGGGCGGAACTGCGGGCGGGGCGGTGCGCGCATGAGCGGGATCTGCGGCATCCTGCGGCTTGACGGGGCCGCGCCGGACGGTCTGGCCGCGATGACCGCGCAGTTGCAGGCGCGCGGGCCCGAGGGGACGCGGCACTTTGCCGATGGCCCCTGCGCGCTGGGCCACACGCTGCTGGCCACCACGCCCGAGGCACAGGTCGAGGTGCTGCCGCTGACGGAGGCCGCGACCGGCTGCACCATCACCGCCGACCTGCGGCTCGACAACCGGGACGAGCTGCTGGCCGCGCTGGGGATGGCGGATACGGGCCGCGTGATCGGTGACGCAGAAATCGTGCTGCGGGCGTATCTGCGCTGGGGCGAGGGGTGCCTTGCGCATCTGCTGGGCGATTTCGCCTTTGCCATCTGGGACCGCCGCCGCGGCTGCCTCTTTGCCGCGCGCGACCCGATAGGGATGAAGCAACTGATCCACGCCCATCTGCCCGGCCGGGTCTTTGCCTTTGCCAGCAGCGCGCAGGCGGTGTTGGCGGCACCCGATGTGCCACGCGCGGTCAACGAGGGGCGGATCGCGGATTATCTCGAGGACTACCTCGAAGGCATTGATTTCACGTCAACCTTTTATGAGGGCGTGTTCCGCCTGCCGCCCGCGCATTGCCTGACGGTCGATGCGGCGGGCCTGCGGATCCGGCGCTACTGGGCGCTGGTGCCGGGGCCGCCCTTGACCCTCGACAGCGACGAAGCCTATGCGGCGGCGTTTCTCGAGGTGTTCACCGAGGCCGTGCGCTGCCGGCTGCGGGCACCTGCGGGGGCGCTGGGGTCGATGCTGTCGGGCGGGATGGATTCGGGCTCTGTCGTCGCGGTCGCCACGCGCCTCTTGGCCGCGGCCGGGCGCGGGCCCTTGCCGACCTTTTCTGGTGTCGGACCTGACCCCGCAACCTGTGTCGAGACGCGCGCGATCCATGATGCGATCACCATGCCGGGGCTTGCGCCGCATCTGGTGGACTGGTCGAAGCCCGAGACATGGGCCGATCCGGTCGCAGAGCAGTTCAGAGCGCAGGAAGAGCCCTTTGACGTCGATATGAACCTTGTGCGCGCTGTTTATCTGCAAGCGCAGGCGGCGGGTGTGCGCGTCATGCTCGACGGGGTCGCGGGTGATCTGGTGGTCAACCCTGGGTCCTATCTGGTGCGGCTGATCCGGCGGGGGCGGCTGGTGACGGCATATCGCTGCGTCAAGGGCGAAGAAGCGTTCTGGCAGAGCGGCGGTTCGGTTGTGCGGGCCTTTGCGCGCGAGCTGCGCAGTGCGCTGATCCCCGATGTGCTGCGGGTGCTGCGCCGGCGCTGGTCGCAGTGGCGGCCGCAATCACCGCAAAGCCCGCTGATCGCCCCGGATTTCGCGCGCGCGGTCAATATGAGCGCGCGTTTGCACATCTTCGAGGCCCAGCGCCTGCCGCAACTGGGCCACTATGCCAATGAACGCGCCGACAGCATCACCCACACCTATCTGGCCGTGGGGCGCGAGCGGTATGATCGCGTTGCCGCCCAGAGCGGGATAGAGCCGCGCGACCCGTTCAGCGACCTGCGCGTGATTCGCTTTTGTCTGGCCTTGCCGGCGGAACAACTGGGTGGCAAGGGTTGGCCCAAGTATGTCTTGCGCATGGCTGTGACAGATTTGCTGCCCGATGCCGTGCGCTGGCGAAAAGGGAAGGAGCATATCGGTTATATGTTCAACCTTCGGCTCGCCGCGGGGCTATCGCAGGAGCCGGATATCCGACACCTGGTCAAGCGATTTGTTAACCTTTCGGCAGTCAGCGGTGGACAGGACGCTGAAGCGAAGTTACAAGCCAGCATAGATGTCGCAGGCCTGTCGCACTGGCTGGACGCGGAAAATGAACGCACAAAGCAGGTTGATGATGAATAGCCAATCCCAAACACAAGATATTTTTGCGTCGGTTGGACAGGCACCTTACGAGGCCCCAACGCTGACCCGTTTCGGAACGGTCGTCGCGATGACCGCTGCTGGATCCGGCGGCCGGCGTGAGGTCAGAAATAGCTGTAATCCGAATCCGCCCAAGAACAACAAAAAGTCCGTGGTGCGCTGCTGAGGATTTGGCCGGTGCGATGGGCCCTCGCGCGGTTCAATGGTCTGTCGGTCGCGCCAGCAACCCCGTCGTCGATGCCCAATACCGCATAACCGATGACGCTGGTATCGAGGTTCTGACACAGCCGCGGTCTGTGTCAGGCGACCCTGAGGCGCCATCCATCCTTGTGCGTGTCGATGTCGAGACAGCGACCCTCCTTACCCATTGCACGTCATCGCTTCCCGAATGGGAAGTCGAACATATCGTTCTCGATGATTTCTTGCCCAAGATGCTGGCCCATGAGGGGGCTTTGGTGCTTCACGCGGCGGGGGTTCTGTGCGGCGGCCTTGGTCTCGTCATTCTTGGTGACAGTGGTCGGGGTAAATCGACGCTCACGGCGTTTCTCGGGCAATCCGGCCTGCCGATCCTCAGTGATGACTGTCTGATCGTCGGCGCCGATGCGCAAGGCCATCACGTCGCGCCGACCTATTCGGGAATGCGCCTGTTGCCTGATTCGATCTCATCGATTTTCGCGCAGCCGCCTGTCACGACCGACATGGCGCGATGGTCTACCAAACAGCGGGTCCATCTGACCTGCGGATTTGCAACTGATCCCGCCCCGGTAGGCGCCTTGGTGTTTCTTGACCCACCCGCGACAGGCCAGGCCGTCACGCTGCGCCCGATGGCCAAGGCCGAAACCTGCATCGGCCTTGTGGCAAACAGCTTTGCGCTTGACCCGCGCGACACGGCCCGTGCGACGGTGCGGATGCGACAGGCGGCGGCGCTGGCCCAGGACGCGCCGGCCTATGCGCTGTCCTACCCGCGCGACTATGCTTGCCTGCCGGATGTTGCTGCCGCCATATTGGACATCATGGCGCAGGTCGGGGCATAATGACGACGCGACGTTCCGGAAGGCCATCATGACTGACATCCTGACCCGCGCGCTGGCGCCCTCCGACCAGGCCATCGAGAGCGCTGTCGGCGAGGAGACCGTGCTGCTGCACCTCGAGAACGGCACCTATTACGGGCTCGACCCGGTGGGCACGCGGATCTGGGCGCTGCTCAAGGACGGTCTTGGGCCGCTGGCGATCCGCGATGTGCTGGTGGCGGAATACGGGGTGGCGGCAGAGGTGATCGAGGCCGATCTGCGCAAGTTTCTGACTGACCTGCATGACCAGTCCATCGTCACCGACGCCTGAGCGGGGCAGGGCGCTGCGGGTGATCGCAGGGTTGGGGCCGCGCGGCTGGGCCGATCTGGCCGTGGCGCTGGCGGAACTGGCGCGCGCGCGGTTTGCGCTGCGCCGTCGTCCGGCGCGCGACCTGCTGGCGCAAGGGCAGGCCCGGCCGGTGGCGCCCCGCCACGACCCCGCGCTGGTGGCGCGCGTGGCCTATGCCGTCCCGCGCGTGGCGGCGCGGCTGCCCTGGCGGGCGGATTGCTGGGTGCAGGCGCTGGCCGCACAGCGCTGGCTGCACCGGCATGGCGTGGCGACCGACCTTTTCATCGGTGTCAGGCGCGACCGTGCGCCGGGGTTCGAGGCGCATGCCTGGCTGCGCTGCGGCCATGCGACCGTGACCGGCGGGGATTTCAGCGGGTTCGTGCCGCTGGTGACACCCGCGACGCCGATGGGGCCGGCGCGATGATCGGTGGCCTCTTTGCCCGCTGGCGCAAGACGGCGCCGGTCTTTGACGCGCCTCTTGCGCCGGCCGCGCCCTTTGCGGTCATTGGCGATGTGCATGGCTGCGACGCCTTGCTCGCCGCCATGCTCGCGCAACTGCCGCAGGAGATGGCGGTGGTGCTGGTGGGTGACCTGATCGACCGGGGCGAGGACAGCCGTGCCGTGATCGACCGGGTGATGGGCGACGCGCGGCTGATCTGCTTGCTGGGCAATCACGAGGCAATGGCGCTAGCCTTTCTTGATGATCCTGTCGCGCAGGGGCCGCGCTGGCTGCGCAATGGCGGCTTGCAGACGCTGGCGAGCTTTGGCGTGGGTGCGATGCGGGAAACGGCGGACGCCTTTGGCCTCAATACCGCACGCGACGCCTTTGCAGAGGCTCTTGGCCCCGCGCGGATCGGCTGGCTGCGCGCGCGGCCGCTGCTGTGGCGCAGTGGCAATGTCGCCGTGACGCACGCCGGCGCCGACCCCGGCCGCCCGCTTGACGCGCAAGAGACGCGCGCCCTGCTGTGGGGGCATCCCGAGTTCGGCAGGCGGGCGCGCGACGACGGGCAATGGGTGGTGCATGGCCATGTGATCGTGGACGCCGCCCAGGCGCAGGCGGGGCGGATCGCGGTCGATACCGGCGCCTATGCCACGGGCCGGCTGAGCGCCGCGCTGATCGGGCCGGATCGTGTCACATTCGTCACCGCCTGCGCGTAGTTTCGCGCAGCGCGACAAGGTTCATGATTCACCCGCCACCTTGGGCTAGAACAACGCCATGACGCGCCAGAATCGCCTGCCATCCTGCTGTGCCCTTGTCCTGATCGCCGGAGCGATGGGCCATGGCGCGCTGGCGCAAGAGCCTGCGTTGCGCTTTGGCTACAGCACCTATGGCATCCCCGGGCTGATCGACATGCCCGCCGCGCGCGCGGCGCCGGATGCAGAGCTGACCTATGTCATCAGCCATTTCCAGAACCAGACGCGCAACACGCTGACCTTCCAGATCACGCCGCGCCTGTCGGGCAGTTTCCGCTATGCGCTGCTCTATGATGTGCGGGTGAATGACCTGAGCGTGGTCGAACCGTTCCGCTTTGACCGCAGCTTTTCGCTGCAATACCAGTTGCTTGACGAAGGCACCTGGCGGCCTGGGGTCGCGATCGGGCTCAACGATTTTCTGGGCACCGGGCTTTATGGATCCGAATATGTCGTAGCGAGCAAGACGCTGCGGCGCGATCTGCGGGTGACGGCCGGGCTGGGCTGGGGCCGGCTTGCGGGCGTGGGCGGGTTTCGCAATCCGCTGGCGGTGTTCGACGACCGTTTTGCCCAGCGTGACGATACGCGGTCGGGTTTTGGCGGGCAGGTCGAGACCGGCGGCTGGTTTCGCGGCGATGCGGCGCTGTTTGGTGGCGTCGAATGGCAGGCGACCGACCGGCTGCGGCTGATCGCGGAATATTCGTCCGACGCCTACCCGAACGAGGATGGGTCGGCCTTTGACCGCCGTTCGCCGCTCAACATCGGCTTGTCCTACCAGATCAGCCCCGGCTGGACGCTGGGGGCGAATTACCTTTACGGCTCTGAGGTCGGCGTGCAGGTGGGCTATGCGCTCAACCCGCGCAATCCGCCGGGCGGGTCAGGCTATGACCCCGCGCCCTATCCGGTGCGCCCGCGCGCGCAGGATGCGGCGGCGGCGGCGTCATGGGACATCGCACCCGCCGATGCACGCCGGGCCGAGGCTGCGACGGCGCGCGCGCTGACCGCGCAGGGGCTGGGGCTGCACGGCTATGCGCTGGCGGGCCGGGTGCTGCGCATCGAGGTCGAGAACCCCAGCTATGTCGTCGCGGCGCAGGCCGTGGGCCGCGCGGGGCGGGTGCTCACCGGCACTGCGCCCGCAGGCGTGGACACGTTCGAGATCGTGCTGGTGCAATCCGGCCTGCCGGTGACGCAGGTGACGCTGCGCCGCGCGGATATGGAGGCGCTCGAGCATGAGGTCGATGGCGCCTGGTCGAGCTTTGCGCGCGCACAGATCGCCGATGCCGGCCCCGGCACGGCCCCGCGCGACGGGCTTTATCCCCGGCTCGACTGGGGGCTCGAACCCTATATCGCGCCCAGCTTTTTCGATCCCGACGCGCCATTGCGCGCCGATGTCGGGGTGGCGCTGTCGGCGCGGTTCGAACCGGCGCCGGGGCTGGTTTTCGCGGCCAACCTGCGGCAGCGGCTGGCGGGGAACCTTGGCGATGCGACCCGCCCCGCGCTGTCGGACCTGCCGCGCGTGCGCAGCGAGAGCAACATCTACGACAAGGCCGATCCGGCGATCACGCGGCTGACCGGCGCCTGGTATTTCCACCCCGGCGATGACCTCTTTGGCCGGGTGACGCTGGGCTATCTTGAGCCGATGTTCGGCGGTGTCTCGGCAGAGTTGCTGTGGAAGCCCAACGCCGGCCGCTTTGCGCTGGGGGCCGAGGTCAACCATGTGCTTCAGCGCGATTTCGACCAGATGCTGGGGTTCCGCGACTATGAGATCACAACGGGCCATCTGTCGGCCTATTGGGACATGGGGGCGGGGTATCGGTCGCAGCTTGACGTGGGGCGCTACCTCGCGGGCGACTGGGGGGCGACGCTGGCGCTGGACCGGACCTTTGACAACGGCTGGCGGATCGGCGCCTTTGCGACGCTGACCGACGTGCCGTTTGACGATTTCGGTGAGGGTTCGTTTGACAAGGGGATCCGCATTTCGGTGCCGGTGAACTGGATCACCGGGCGCCCGACGCTCGACCGCACCGACCTCACCATCCGCCCGGTCTGGCGCGACGGCGGCGCGCGGCTCGATGTCGAGGGGCGGCTCTACGAGGTCGTCAATGACGCGCAGGGGGCCGAGTTGCGCGATGGCTGGGGGCGGTTCTGGCGATGAGGGGCGCGTGTCTTGCCATGTTGCTGCTGGGGGCCTGTGCGGCGGCCCCCGCGCCTGACCTGCGCGCGAGCCTGACGCGCGCGCAGATCGACCGCGCGACGACGCCGCTGATGCTGGTCGAAGTGCCCGCGCGGGGCGCGCAGGCGACGCTGATCCCTTCGGGGCAGAACGGCGGCGTGCAAAGCTGGCGCACCGGCGACAATGTGGGCCTGTCGTTTGACGGCGGCGTGCTGGTGGGCACGCGGGGGCTGGGCGATGATCTGATGGCGGCGGATGTGACGGGCACGCTGGCGGCTCTCGCCGGCGGGCCGTCGCAGCAATATCCCCGCATCCACAGTTACCTCGATGGCGAGAACCAGACGCAATTCCGCGCCTTTCTGTGTGACATGGCCGGGCCGGTGGCCGAGACGGTCACGATCTTTGGCCGTGCTGTGCCGACGCGGCGGTTTGACGAGACCTGCCATTCGGTGGGATTGCAGACCGCGAACAGCTACAGGGTCGGCGCGGACGGCACGATGTGGACATCGCGCCAGTGGATCGGCCCGACGCTTGAATATCTGATGACCGAAAGGCTGGCGCCATGACGCGCGCCACGGCCGAGGCGAACCGAAGGACGATGCCGATGACCCAGACCCATTTGCTGCGCGCCCTGATGCTGGGCACGGCGCTGACGCTGGCGCTGGCGGGGTGCAACACCGTCTATGTCAACCCGACCGTGAGCGATCAGGCGGCGGGGCTCGACGTGCGGGTGCTGCCGATCACGCGCGAGAATGTGCTGCTCGCCAACCGCGCGCCCTATGCGCCGCGCAGCCTGCCCGAGGTGTTCTCGGTCACCGCTGGCGGCGGCAGCCCGCGGGGCGCGGGCACGCTGCCAGAGGCGCCGGTGATCCCGCAGCAGAACCCCGGCACGCTGCAACTGCGCCCGCCGCCCGATGCGGGCGCGGTGCCCTACCGGATCGGCGTGGGCGATGTGCTGCGGCTGGCCACGCGCGGGCAGAGCGACGCGGTGCAGGACCTGACCGGCGCGCTGCCGTCGCAAGGGCAGCGCAACGATTATACCGTGCGCGACGATGGCGCGATCGCGATCCCCGAGATCGGCGCGTTGCGTCTCGAGGGGCTGACGCTCGATCAGGCCGAGGCGGCGGTGTTCCAGCGGATGATCGAAAGCGGGATCGACCCGACCTTCAGCCTCGAGGTCACGGGCTTCAACTCCAAGCGGGTGTCGGTGGGCGGCAATGTCGGCAATCCGGCGCTGGTGCCGATCACGCTCAACACGCTCAACCTCGGGCAGGCGCTGACCGTCGCCGGCGGGATCACCGCGCGCGATGCCCAGTTCGCCTCGATCCGCATCTACCGTGACGGCACGCTCTACCAGATCCCGCTGGCTGATTTCTATGCCCAGCCCGGCCTGCAAAACACGACCCTTGCCGCGGGGGATGCGGTCTATGTCGATACCAGCTATGACCTTGACAGGGCTCTGGAATATTACACCCAGCAGATCAATCTGATCGGCTTGCGCCGCGCCGACCGGACGCAGGCGCTGAACGAACTCGGCGCCGAGATCGGGCTGCGCCGCGCGGCGCTGGACGAGCAGCGCAGCAACTTCATGGCCCGGCGCGAGCTGGGCGCGGAGGAGCGCGACTATGTCTATCTGGCGGGTGAGGTGACGCGGCAGAGCCGCTATGCGCTGCCCTATGGCCAGCAGGCGAGCCTTGCGGATGTGCTCTATGACAGCGGCGGCTTCAACACCTCGACCGGGAACCCGGCGCAGATCTATGTCCTGCGCCCCTCGACCAATCCGGCCGAATTCGGCGCGGTGACCGCCTGGCATCTGGACGCGCGCAATGCGGTCAACTTTACCCTCGCCACGCAGTTCCTGATGCGGCCCGATGACATCATCTTTATCGAGACCCAGCCGATCACGGTGTGGAACCGCACGATCCAGCAGTCGATCCCCTCGCTTTTGGGCTCGGTGGCGGCGGCGACGCAGTAGCGAGCGCCCCCGCCGGACTGTCGAGGCCGCCTAGCTGTCGTAGTAGCCCCGCGCATAGCGGGAATAGGCGCCATATTGGTCGCCGTAGCCATACCGCTTCATCCCGCGCGGGTTGATCTGCGACAGCACCAGCCCGGTTACGGGGATATTGACCGAGCGGAACTGTTTCAGCCCCTCTTGCACCTGCGCGCGCGGCGTGTTGTCCCAGCGCACGGTATAGACGACCGCATCGACCAGCGGCCCGATCACCCGCGCGTCGGGGACGACCAGCACGGGGGGGGTGTCGATGATGATATAGTCATAGGCCGCGCGCATCGTGTCGAGCGTGGTCTGGAAGCTTTCGGAGGAAAACACATCCGCCGCGTTGACCGTCGATTTTTCGCCCATCAGGATGTCGATCCCCATGTCCGGCAAATGGCGCACCGCCTCGGCCAGAGGGGTTTTGCCCGACACGACCGCGAGAATGCCGTCCTGGCCCACGATCTGCGGGAAATAGGCGTCGAAGGTGCGGCGGCGGATGTCGCCTTCGACCAGCAGCACCTTCTTGCCCAGCCCGGCGAGGTTCTGCGCCAGCGCGATGGCGAGCGTCGTCTTGCCTTCGCCCGGCACCGAGGAGGTGGACATGATGACGCGAGGCGGGTTGTCCACATTGGACAGCAGCACCGAGGTACGCAGGTTGCGCACGGCCTCGGCCGCAGCAGAGGTCGGTTTGTCGATCAGGTAACGGATCGTCTGCACCCGGCCGCGCGCCGGAATGACGGGGATCTGGCCCAGCACGGTCCGGCCGGTCAGCCTTTCGAGCTCATCAGGCGAGCGGACGGTGTTTTGCAGCATCTCGCGCAAGAGCACGAGTCCGGTCCCTGCGAGGAGGGCCACAAGAATATGCGACCCGAGGATCAGCATCCGCCGGGGCGCGACCTGATAGCCCGATGTGGCGGCAGACAGGATTCGGCTGTCGGCCTGATGCGCGCCCTGCTGGACCGTGGTTTCCTTGAGCCGGGTCAGGAATGTTTCGTAAAGGACGCGCGTTGCGTCGGCCTCGCGCTCGAGCTGTTGCAGACGCACGAGGTTTGCGGATTGCGTGTCGATCTGAACGGTCAGGCGCTCGACCGAAGCCAGAAACGCAGCCTCCTGCGAACGCGCGCGGTCCAGTTCGATCTGGCCCTGCGCGATGATCTGGTCAAACCGCCGGTCAAACCGCGTTTGCGCCCCGTCCTCGCCACGGGTCACGGAGGCAAGGATCGCGTCGAGTTGGCTGTCCCCCGCGGTCGCGGCCTTGACGGTCGCATCGTCGGTCGCCGCAGCGGCCTTCAGCGTGTCCATCTGATCGGCGAGGCGGGTGATGCGAGACTGTTCTTCGGACAACCTGCTGCGCAGGTCGATGGCCTGACGGTTGAGCGCGTCCAGCGCCTCGGGGCTGATCAGCGTTGCATTGGAGCGCAGGTCGTTGATCTCGTTCTGGCGGTTTTCCAGTTCCACCTGCAGGGCCGACACACGTTCGGACAACCAGATGGCCGCGTTCTGCGTCGCCTCGACCTTGATGCTGATCTGATCGTCGCGGTAGATCTGCGCCAGCGTATTGGCCAGCAGGGCCGACTTTTCGGGGTCCTGCGTGACCGCCGAAATGGTAAAGATATACGACCATTGCATCGTTTCAGCCGTAAAGGCCCCCTGTGCCACGGCGATGGTGTCATCGCGGATGGTGGCCGGGTCGGGTGTCGTGTCTGGCTCTTGCAGCGGGGGCGGGCCCATCACCAGATCTCGGGCCCGGGACAGGGCCATGCGGGGCAGGTCGCCAAGGGTGGTGACCTCCTGGCGGGGCAGGTAGGGGTTGAACTCGGGGTCGCTCACGAGGTCGAGCTGATCGACCAGCCGTCCGATCAGGGCCGTTGAGCGGATTATCTCCATTTCGGTGTTCATGGAGTATTCATCACCCGACACACCCGAGATGACCGTATCGAGATTGACGACAGGTTCGTTGTTGACCTGCACCACCATCTGCGCCGTTGCCTTGTATAGCGGCACCGCGACCCGGTAGGCCTGGTTGAAGCCCAGGGCCAGCCCGATCAGTCCGAACAGGATGATCCAGACCTTGCCTCGCCACAACGCCCGCAGAAACGACAGGATGTCGATGTCCCGTTCGGGGGCATGGTCGGTTTGCGGCGTGTCCAACTGACTGAGCGTCAGCCGTGCCTTGGTCGCGTCGCGCATGGGTCTGCTTTCTTTCTTTGATGATGATGGCTTAGCGGTAACAATCGCGTCGGGTCAAGGCGAAGAGGAGGGCTGACGCGGATGTGTCTGCGGGGCTGTCACCCGCCATGCGCCGCTTGCCAGGACGGGGCGTGATGCCTACCACTTGAACAGTGGCGCGGGGATGCAATCATCGGGGGAAACGGGCATGGCACAGACGCGGTGGGGCATCATCGGGCCGGGCGCCATCGCGCATAACTTTGCCGATGGGCTGGCCGGGGCGGCCTCGGGCGTGCTGGTGGCCATCGCCAGCCGCGACGCGGGGCGGCGGGCGGCTTTTGGCGATGCCTATGGCATTGCGCCGGACAAGCGGCATCACAGCTACGCCGCACTCGTGGCCGACCCCGACATCGACGCCGTCTATATCGCCACCCCGCATCCCTGGCATGCCGAACTGTCGATCATGGCGCTGCGCGCGGGCAAGGCGGTGCTATGCGAAAAGCCCGGCGGGCTGACCGCGGCCGAGGTGGTGGCCGTGACCGATGTCGCGGCGCAGGAGGGGCGGCTGTGGATGGAGGCGTTCATGTACCGCTGCCATCCGCAGATCGCGCGGATGCTGGCGATCATCGCGGCGGGGGAAATCGGCGCGGTGCAGCATGTCAGTGCCCGCTTCGGCTTCAACGCCGCCTTCAACGCCGGCTCGCGGCTCCATGACCCTGCGCTGGGCGGCGGCGCGATCCTCGATGTCGGCGGCTACCCGGCCTCGCTCGCCCGGCTGGTGGCGGGGGCGGCACTGGGTGCGCCCTTTGCCGACCCGGTCGCGGTCAAGGCGGTGGGGCGGCTGGCGCCCACGGGCGTCGATGCGGTGGCGCATGCGCTGTTGTCCTTCGCCTCGGGCGTCACGGCCGAAATCGCGGTCGCCGTCGCGCAGAGCATGGACAACCGCGCGGTGATCACAGGCAGCGAAGGGCAGATCGTGCTCGACGACCCCTGGGTGCCGGGGCGCAATGCCGGGCCTTCGGATGCCACGCTGCATGTCACCGTCGGGGCCGAGACCCGGACCGAAGTGCTGCGCCACCCCGAACATCTCTTTACCTTCGAGGCCGAAGTGGCGAGCCGCGCTGTGGCCGATGGCCTGACCGCCGCGCCGCATCCCGCGATGACACCCGCCGACAGCATCGGCAACAATGCCACGCTCGACCGTTGGCGGGCGGAACTGGGCTACAGGACCCTGCCAGAACTGCCGGCGACCAGCCGCAAGCTGCCAGGCCTGCTGCCCAAGGGCCTGCCCGCGATGCCAAAGGTCACGCTGCCCGGCCTGACGCGGCCGGTGTCGCAACTCATCATCGGTTGCGACAATCGCGGCACGCTGGGCGAGGGCGCCGTGGTCTGGGACACCTGGATGGAGGCGGGGGGCAACGCGTTCGACACCGGCTTTGTCTATGGTGCGGGTCTGCACGAGACGGTGCTGGGAGAGTGGATCCGCACGCGCGGCGTGGCGGAAGAGGTGGTGGTGATCGCCAAGGGCGCGCATACGCCCTATTGCACCCCGCGCGCGATCGAGGCGCAGCTAGCGATCTCGCTCGACCGGCTGGGGCTGACCCATGCGCCGATCTACATCATGCACCGCGACAACCCGGATGTGCCGGTGGGCGAGTTTGTCGAAGCGCTGAACGCGCTGCATCGGGCGGGGCGGATCGGCATCTTTGGCGGGTCGAACTGGTCGGTTTCGCGCTTTTCCGCGGCCAATGCCTATGCTGCGGCGCATGGGCTAGAGCCGATGCGCATCCTGAACAACAACCTGTCGCTCGCGGTGATGGAAAAGCCGGTCTGGGCCGGCTGCATCACCTCCAACACGCCGGAAACGCTGGCGTTTCTGCGGGACAGCGGGTCTGTCCACCTGTCCTGGTCGAGCCAGGCGCGCGGCTATTTCCTGCCCGCCGCACTGCGTGACCGGCTGCCCGCCGACACCGCGCCCGAGACCTGTTTCGGCAGCCCCGCCAATGCCGAACGCCGCGCGCGCGCCGAGGCGCTGGCGGCACGGCATGGAGTGTCGGCGCATAACATCGCGACCGCCTGGGTGCTGGGGCAGAGCTTTCCCTCGCTCGCGCTGATCGGCCCGCGCAGTCCCGGCGAGATCGCGTCGAGCCTGCCGGGCGTGGGGCTGCGCCTGTCGGCCGAGGAGATCGGCTGGCTCAATCTGGAGCGTGACAGCCTCTGACGCCAGGATGCGGGGCAAAAGGTTAACATTCATTAACCTTAATGACTCCCCAAGTCGGTCCGATCCGGGCCGCAGTTAAGACATTTTTAACCGTGATTTTGGGCGCATCAGAAGTCCGAAATCACGGGTAAACCATGTTGCACCAACCAAGGCCGAACGCCTATCTCCCCTTTTCCGTCGTCGATTCGCATGTGGCGGTGTCGGTGGTCGGGCTGGGCTATGTCGGTGCGGTTTCGACCGGCTGTCTCGCCTCTCTGGGGCATCGGGTGATCGGGGTCGATGTGGACCCGGTCAAGATCGCCTGCATCCGCGAAGGCCGTGCGCCGCTGCATGAGGCGGGGCTCGACGCGGCGCTGACCGAGGGGGTCGCGGCGGGGCTGATCGACGCGACCGATGACCTCGAGCAGGCGGTGCGCGACACCGATGTGACCTTTGTCTCGGTCGGCACGCCCACCGCCGCCGATGGCGGCTGCGACCTCAGCCATATCGTGACCGTCGCCCGCCGGATCGGCGCGGCGCTGCGGAGCAAGGATGACTATCACGTCGTGGTCATGCGCTGCTCGATCCCGCCGGGCACGACGATGAGCGTCATGGTGCCCGAGATCGAGCGCACCTCGGGCAAGGTCGCCGGGCTCGACTTCGGCGTGGCCTTCAACCCCGAGTTCCTGCGCGAAGGCGTGGCCATCGCGGATTTCCACGCGCCGTCCAAGACGGTGATCGGCGCGACCGACCCGCGCGCGGCGGCCGTGGTCGCGCGGATCTATGAACCCATCGACGACAAGATCATCCAGACCACCATCGACGTGGCCGAAACGGTGAAATACGTCGATAATGTCTGGCACGCGGCCAAGGTCACATTTGCCAATGAAATCGGGCGTTTGTGCAAGCCGATGGGGGTGGACAGCCATGCGGTGATGGACATCTTTGTCCAGGATACCAAGCTCAACCTTTCGCCCTATTACCTCAAGCCCGGTTTCGCCTATGGCGGGTCCTGCCTGCCCAAGGAGGTCCGTGCGGTGACGCATCTGGCGGCCGAGATGGGCGTGGACCTGCCGATGATCTCCAACCTTGACGTGTCCAACCGCGCGCAGGTGGACGAGGCCATCGCGATGGTGCGGCGCACCGGCGCGCGCCGCGTCGCGGTGCTGGGCCTCGCGTTCAAGCAAGGCACGGATGACCTGCGCGAATCGCCGATCCTCGACGTGATCGCGGCTCTGCTGGCGCAGGGGGTCGAAGTGGTGGCCCATGACGCCGCGGTGACGGCCGAGACCCGGATCGAGGCGCAACTGTCCTATGTGAAGCACGCCGCGCCCGGTCTGCGCGACCTGGCGCCGCGCCTTGCGGGGATGCTGCGCGCTGATGCCGCCGATGCGGTGGCCGGCTCTGACGCGGTGATCGTGACCCATGCGAACGACACCTACCGCAAGCTGGTGGCGACCCTCACGCAACCCGTGATCGACGTGGCTCGGCTGTTTCGCAGCCGCGCCGCACAACCCCTGTCGGTGCAAGGCATCGGCTGGTGACTGAATTTCCGGGGATGGTCCCCGTGCGACTGACCCGTGCAGTGCCCCTGCCGGAAATTGAAACTGGAGAGAGACAATGAAACAGGGCTTCGGCTTCAAGCAGAAAAGCGCGGATGCGACCGATTCGCTGACCGCCTTTACCGCAAAACTCAACGCGACGACGGCGCGCATCGGGTTCTTTGCCGGCACCGAGGATGACGACCTGATCTTTGGCGGCGTCTTTGGCGACAGGATGTCGGGACAGGGCGGCAACGACACCATCTATGGCTTCAACGGCAATGATGTCATCAATGGCGGGGCCGGCAAGGACACGCTCTATGGCGGCAACGGCAATGATTCGCTTTATGGCGATGAGGGCAATGACCACCTTTATGGCGGCAATGGCGGCGACAGGATGTTTGGCGGCGCCGACCAGGACGCGATGTGGGGCAAGAACGGCAACGACGCCATGTTCGGCGACGGTGGCGATGACCGGATGTATGGCGGTGCGGGCACCGACCTGATGGGCGGCGGCATCGGCGACGACCAGATCTATGGCGGTGCCGGTCATGACGCCCTTTATGGCGACGATGGCGCCGACGCGATCTATGGCGGCACCGGCAATGACCAGGTGTTCGGCGGGGTCGGTGACGACCTGCTGCATGGCGGCGCGGGCGACGACACCATCGAGGGTGGCAGCGGCATCGACCTTGTCTATGGCGGCAAGGGCAATGACGTGATCCGCGGCGATGACGGCGATGACAAGCTTTATGGCGATACGGGCGACGACAGCATCGATGGCGGCACCGGCAACGACATGATCTACGGCGGCGACGGGCTCGACGTTCTGGTCGGCGGCACCGGGGATGACACGATCTATGGCGGCATCGACGCCGACGAGATCGACGGTGGCGACGGCAAGGACGTGCTTTACGGCGACAGCGGCGACGACCTGATCACCGGTGGCGCGGGCTACGACATGGTCTATGGCGGCACAGGCCATGACACGCTGAGCGGCAATGGTGGCGCCGATCTGGTCTTTGGCGGCGAGGGTGACGATTTCATCTTTGGCAACGAGGGCAATGACACGCTCGACGGTGGCAAGGGCGACGACGTGATCGACGGCGGCACCGGCAGCGACATCATCCGCGGCGGGGCCGGCAGCGACACCATGACGGGTGGCGAGGGGACGGATACATTCGTGTTCCGCATCGCCGACCTCGGCGCCTTTGCCGATGTCATCACCGATTTCGAATTCGGCATCGACCGGATCGACCTGTCGGGGCTCAAGCTGCTCGACGCGACCTTTGCAGCGACCGATTTCCTTGCCTCGAACATGAGCCTGGGCGAAAGCGGCGCGGTGATGATCTCGATCGCGGACATGTCCATTGCCGTCACCGGCCTGGGCGAGACGCTGGACGCGGTGCAGTCTGTCTGGGACCAGATCAGCTTTGCCTGACGCGCGGCGCGTCTGACCATCGGGCCATCCGGGCGCAGGCCGTCCGGGTGGCCCTTTGCGTTTCAGAAGGGAAAGGGCAGCACCCCCGCATAGATGCCCAGCACGGTGACAAATAGCGTCACCGTCGTCACCATCTGGAACATCGCCACCCGGTCACGCAGACGCCGCCCCACCCCGGCCTGAGCGCTCTGGTTGCCGCGGTTGAACCAGCGCTGCTTGGCCAGATGGAACAGCATGTAGATTTTCACGACAGCGTTGATGATCTGGTTGAAATAAAGAATGAACGGCCAGGCGATTTCGGGCCGGCGCGCGTGGGTGTAGAGCACCATCACCAGCGCCAGCCGCGATGCCACCACCCACAGGATCACGTTGATGAGATAGAGCGGGTCGATCAGCGTGCCGTAAAAGGCAAGCACCGGGCTCACCATCATCGTCCAGATCGCGATGCGCTGATCGACGATGCACCACCAGATGAAAGCCGGCATCGCCCGTGGCCCCAGCGCCATGGCGCGGCTGCCGTTGCGCAGCATGTTGCCTGACCAGCGGCGAAAGTTCTCGACCATGCGATTGATCCCGCTGCCCTTGATCACCTCGATGGTATAGACCGTGGTATCAGGCACATAGGTCATCCTGGCCCCGCGGGCGAGCAGGTGATACCAGGTCGATTTGTCGTCGCCCGACAGAAAGCGGAACCGCCCCCAGAGCCAATGGTCAAGGTGGTCGGCCTCGATCGTGCGGATGAAGCTGCGGTCGATGATATGGCGCGCGCGGAACACCGAAAACCGCCCGGTGAGCGTCAGGACACGGTCGGACACCGCATGCGACTGCATCGCGAGCCGGCGCTGGGCAAAGCGCATCCTGAGCCAGCTTCCGATCCAGTCCGGGCCGAAACAGATCACCTCTTCATCCGTGGTGAGCGCCTGCAACGCGGGGTCGGTGCCGAACAGCGAGAGGGTTTTCTCAAGCACATCAGGCCCATAGACCGCATCGCCATCCATGAAGATCACCAGATCGTCAGGCTCTACCCCCTGCCGCGTCATGCCGCGCAGCACCAGCCCGATCGCCATCCGCTTGCCCGGCTGGTTCTGGCGCACGATGGTGATCTCGCAAGCGGGGCTGGACAGGTCTGCGGCATGGGCGCGGACAAAGTCGTGGATCACCGCCTCGTCGCCCGCCGATCCGGTGCCGACCCAGATCGAGGTCGGGATCGCCTCGCGCCGCACCTGCGACAGGATCGAGGCGAGCACATGCCGGGTGATCGCGGGTTCCTCGCGGTAGGTGGTCATCTGTATGTGCAGGCGGCGCGGCCGCCAGCCCGATCGCCACAGCGCCTGCGCCTGCGCGCGTTTGGGCGGCCACAGGCTGCGGCGGTAATATTCCGCCCGCAGCGCATGGTTGAGCCACCAGCCGAAGCGCCAGATGCCGAGCACGCCCAGCACCACGGTCAGATGCACCAGCGAGGGCTCAAAGAACCGGTTGGGCGTGAGGATCGCGAGAATGGCGAGGATCGTCACGATCAGCGCCAGTTGCAGCAGGAACCGGTCCGTATATTTCGCGCGCCCGCGCGGGGCCGGGCCGCTCAGGTCAGCGAGGTGCCGGGCGATGGCCTTTTCAAAGGGGTAGCCGCTGGGCGGGGTGCCGGGCATGGCGCTATTGCGGCGGCGGCGCGGCGTCGTCGGGCGCAGGCTCTGCCGCTGCCGGTTCGGGTGCTGCCCGTTCGGGTGCCTTAGGGCCAAAGCCGAAGAACCGCCGCACACGGTCACGTTTGAGCCGCACATCGACCGGCGCCCCGTCGGTCAGAAGATCGCGGCTCGCGGCGGCGTCGAGCCCGTCAAGGCGCAGGATCACCCGGATCTCGGCCGTTTCAAAGTCGCCGTCGCCGGTGACGCTTTGCACGGTCGCGGCCTGCCTGACCTGCCGGCCACCCTCCATATGGGTCACGGTCGCGCGCATCCCCGGCCAGACGTTGAGCGCATGGGCCGGGTCGAGAAAGGCCAGCACATGGCGCGGCTCGTCGCGCTCGACCATCAGCAGCGGTGTGGCAGAGCCGATGAACTGCGACGGCGTCACGGCCAGCGAGGCCACCTGCCCGTCGGCCGGGGCGACCACCACCAGCCCGTCCACATTGACCAGCGGATCGCCCGCCGCGACCTTGCTGCCGGGGGTGGCGAGCACCTGGGTGATCTGGCCCGCCAGCGGCGAGGTGACGGGCATCAGCGGCGCCTCGATCCGCGCGGCATAGACGGGGATATAGTTCAGCCGCGCGACGGCCAGAGAGGCGAGGTAGCCCAGCAGCAACAGGAAAATCGCCGCATAGACCCCCAGATGGCCGATGATGCGGGCCTTGCGCGGGGCGGTGACAGCCGGGTCGGCGGCGCGTTCGGCCGGGGTTTCCTCCATCGGGACCAGATCGACCGGCGTGTCGAGCGAGGTGATGATCTGGTCGGTCGAGGCCATCCGCCCGGTCAGCAGGTTGCCGTAGAACAGCGCGAGGATCTCGCGCTGCCGCCCGTCGAGCCCGACAAACAGGAACTCATCCGACGTATCGCCCGGCACCAAGGCTGCGGGAAACGAGATGCTGACCCCCTGAAACGGGATCGACAGGATGATCTGGCTCAGGTCATGGCCCGCGAGCCTGCGGTCATAGACGGCGCGCAGCGACCATTGGGTGATCTGGTAGACATCACCATCCGGCAGGCCGAGCGTGAGCGGCGCGCGCAGCCTGAACTCTGTATCCGGGTTGGGCCGCTCGTGCCTGACTTCCACCGATGTCTCCCTGTGGTGCGTGTGACGCCCCTAGATCTATCACATATACCGTGAAAATCACAAAATGTTGCGGTGACGGGCCAATTCGCGCGCAACTTTAACCTTTTTACGCAGCTAGGTCCGGGGGGATCAAGTCCGCATTGCGCGGACGACCTGCTTGCGGGGGTGACAGCAGCCCGCGCGATTGATAATCGGTCGGCAAAGCCACCGGACAGGGACCGCCCATCGTGCAGATCGAAGAGACCAGCCTGCCCGGCGTGCTGATCCTGACCCCTGCGCGGCATGGCGATGCGCGCGGCTTTTTCTCGGAAAGCTGGTCGCGCCGGGTGATGGCGGCGCGCGGGCTCGACCTTGACTTCGTGCAGGACAACCATTCGCTGTCCGGTCAGCCCGGCACGGTGCGCGGCCTGCACTATCAGGCGCCGCCCCATGCACAGGACAAGCTGGTGCGCTGCGGGCGTGGTGCGATCCTTGACGTCGCCGTCGATTTCCGGCGGGGCTCGCCCACATACGGACGCTGGGTCGCGGTCGAGCTTTCGGCCGAGAATGGCCGGCAACTTCTTGTTCCCAAAGGGTTCTTGCATGGCTTTGCCACGCTCGCCCCGCAGAGCGAGATCATCTACAAATGCACCGATTACTACGCGCCCGAATGCGATGGCGCGGTGCGGTTCGACGACCCCGCGATCGGGATCGACTGGGGGTTCGACACGCAGGGCGCGGTGCTGAGCGTCAAGGATGCCGCCGCGCCCCTGCTCGCGCAGGTGGTGTCGCCCTTTACATATGAGGGCGTGGCATGAAGCTCCTGGTGACGGGTGGCGCGGGCTTTATCGGCTCTGCGGTGGTGCGGCAGGCGGTGGCGGCGGGGCACAGCGTGGTGAACCTCGATGCGCTGACCTATGCGGCCTGTCTTGACAATGTGGCCTCGGTCGCGGGCGCGCGCGGCTATGCCTTCGAACATGCGGATATCCGCGACCGCCCCGCGCTCGACCGGATCCTTGCCGCGCACAAGCCCGATGCGGTGATGCATCTGGCGGCCGAGAGCCATGTTGACCGCTCGATCGACGGCCCTGCCGCCTTTATCGAGACGAACGTCACCGGCACCTTCAACCTGCTCGAGGCGGCGCGCGGCTATTGGCAGGCGCAGGGGCGGCCCGAGACTTTCCGCTTTCACCATATCTCGACCGACGAGGTGTTCGGCAGCCTCGGCCCCACGGGCCAGTTCACCGAAGACACGCCCTATGCCCCCAACAGCCCCTATTCGGCCTCGAAGGCCGCGAGCGACCATCTGGTGCGCGCCTGGCACGAGACCTATGGCCTGCCGGTGGTGATGACCAATTGTTCCAACAATTACGGACCCTTCCACTTTCCCGAAAAGCTCATCCCGGTGGTGATCCTGCGGGCGCTGGCGGGCGCGCCGATCCCGGTTTACGGGCAGGGCGAGAATGTGCGCGACTGGCTTTTTGTCGAGGATCACGCCGATGCGCTGCTTACCGTGCTCACACGCGGCGCGGTCGGCTGCCGCTACAACATCGGCGGCGAGAACGAGGCGCGCAACATCGACATCGTGCGGATGATCTGTGCCATTCTCGATGACCTGCGGCCGCAGGGCGCGCCGCATGCGGACCTCATCACCTTTGTGGCCGACCGGCCGGGGCATGACCTGCGCTATGCCATTGACCCCAGCCGGATCAGGGCCGATCTCGGCTGGCGCCCCTCGGTTACGCTCAAGGAAGGGTTGGCGCGCACGGTGCGCTGGTATCTCGACAACGAGGGCTGGTGGCGCGCGTTGCAGGGGCGCGCGGGCGTGGGGCAGCGGCTGGGCACGGCCTGAGCCCCGCAGGGGGTGTTGCGCGCGGCGCGGGACGGTGCTCTAGCGGCGCGGCAAGGAATTGATGGAAGGTTCGGGCGCAGATTTGCCCCCCGGGAGTTCCACGATGCCTGACACGTCCCCCAACCTCGACCTGCCCTATATCCAGCCCTCACAGGCGCAAAAGCACGTCACCCACAACGAGGCGATCCGCCGGCTCGATGCGCTGGTGCAGATGGTGGTCGTGGACCGCGACCTCGCGCTTCCCCCCGCAGCCGCGCCGGACGGTGCGCGCTATATCGTGGCCACGGGCGGCAGCGCGGACTGGACCGGCTGGGACGGCAACATCGCGCTGGCGACGGACGGTGGCTGGACGCAGATCATCGCGCAGGAAGGCTGGCTGGTCTGGGTCGCCGACGAGGCCGTCTTTGTGGTGCGCACCGCCGCCGGCTGGACGGTGCTGAGCACCGGCGGCGGCGGCGGTGGTGGCGGTGACGTGCCGGATGCGGATTTCACCCTGACCGACGATGTCGATCCGACCCGCAAGGCACGCTTTGACGCAGGTGCGATCAGCACCGGGACAACCCGCATCCTGACCCTGCCCGATGCGAACACCGTCCTCGCCGGGCTTGCGGGCACCCAGACCTTTACCGGCAACAAGACATTCGCCGGCACTGTCACCGTGGCGTCCGCCACCGCTTCGCTGGGGACGAGCGCCGGCACCGCCACCTATGGCCTGGGCAACGGCGCGACAACATCGGGCACGACCAAGACGGTGAACCTCGGCACCGGGGGCGTGTCGGGGTCGGTGACGGTGGTCAATGTCGGCTCTGCCACGGCCGGGGCGGGGGGGACGACCGTATTCAACACGCCGACCGTCACCTATGCCAATGCGGTGACGACCGTCTCCATGCCGCAGGCGAACCTGGTGGCGCAGGTGCTGGGGCTCGGCGGGGCCACGGCCGACGCCACCAACCGTCTGTCGGTCAACACCCCGGCGGTGCTGTTCAACCATGCGGGCGCGGGTGTGGAGGCCACGGTGAACAAGGCCAGCGCCGGCGCGGATGCCGCCTTTGCCTTCAAGACGGGGTTCAGCACCCGCGCGCTGATCGGGTTGCTGGCCAACGATGATTTCTCCTTCAAGGTCAGCCCGGACGGCGCAAGCTATACCGAGGCGATGCGGATCAGCGCGGCGAGCGGGCAGGTCGGCTTTGCCGAACCGGTGCAACTGGGATCGCAGGCGGCCTTGCCGGCTGCCCCGGCTGCCGGGGAAATCAAGCTCTACGCCCGCACCCGCGCCGGGGCGCCGCGCCTCGAGACCATGACGCCGGATGGGCGCGGGTTTCCGGTGCAGTCGCATGTGGCGTGGAAAAGGCAGGCGTCGTGGACACCTTGGGCTGCTGGCACAGTCAACGGAATCGGGATGAACATCAACAGCACCGGGACAAACTCCGTGCAGGGGATAGGCTCGGGCAGCCTTGCCGCCACCATGCGCCGCTGGCGGACCACGTCTGGCGCGACAGCATATGCGCCATGCGGCAACCATCCTGGCGTCTCGGTCTGTCTGCGCGGATCTGTCGCTGGGACCGGCGGGTTTCTGTTCGCGACCAGAATCTCTCTGGTGGCGCTACAGGCGACCGGGATCGGCTTCTTTGGCCTGAATGCCGGGAACGTTGCGCCCAATGGCAGTTGGGTATTGAACAACATCAACGCCGGGATAGGGCTGGGCTTTGACAGCGCCGCGCACACCAATTGGCAAATCATGCACAAGACGATTGGCGGCGGAGTGCCAACTCTGGTGGACCTCGGCGCGGCATTCCCTTTGGTCACGGGCGGTGTCATCACGCTTGTCATGCAATGCGACCCGGCTGCATCGTCGGTGTTCTTCGAGGTCACGAATGACGAAACCGGCGCTGTCTATGCCTACGAGGCGACGGCTGATCTGCCGCCCGCCGGGCAGGTTCTGGCCCCTCGCCTCATGATGAACAACCAATTGACTGCGGCGGCGGTGGCCTATGAGTGCGGCGGTCTGCTGATCGAAACTGACTATTGACGACGCAAGGCGCCGGTCCGCCCGGCAGGACGCCATCGCACGGCCGGGCTGGCGCGCGCCCGCGGAAATGGTCATAACTCACCGCAGTCCATGGCGGAGGATGGCAGTGCGCGTGTTGATGTTCGGCCGGACTGGCCAGGTGGCAACCGAAGTCAGGGGCCTTGCCGAACGGCAGGGCCTCCCTCTCCTTGCGCTGGGGCGCGAGGAGGCCGATCTGGCCGACCCCTCGGCCTGCGCCGCCGCCATTGCCGCGCGGGCCGGTGCGACTGATGTGGTGATCAACGCGGCCGCCTATACCGCCGTGGACCGCGCCGAGAGCGAGCCCGACCTCGCCCATCTTGTCAATGCCGCGGCCCCCGCTGCGATGGCGCGGGCCTGTGCGGCGGCTGGCCTGCCGTTCCTGCATATATCGACGGACTATGTCTTTGACGGCAGCGGCGCGACGCCTTGGACGCCGGACGCGCCGACCGGGCCGCTCGGGGTTTATGGCCACAGCAAGCGCGCGGGCGAAGAGGCGATCCGTGGGGCGGGCGGGGCGCATGTGATCCTGCGCACCTCCTGGGTCTTTTCCGCCCATGGCAGCAATTTCGTGCGCAGCATGCTACGGCTGGGCGCCACGCGCGACAGCATCGACATCGTGGCGGACCAGACCGGCGGGCCGACCCCGGCGGCCGCGATTGCGGCGGCCTTGCTGCAGATCGGTCGGGCGCATGTCGCCGGGACAGGCCGCAGCGGCACCTGTCATTTTGCCGGCGCTCCCGATGTTACCTGGGCCGGCTTCGCCCGCGCGATCTTTGCGCAGGCAGGGCTGCCGGTGGCGGTGCGCGACATCGCCACGGCAGACTATCCGACCCCCGCACGCCGCCCGGCCAATTCGCGGCTCGACTGCGCTTCGCTCGCCGCCGACTATGGCATCGCGCGGCCTGACTGGCGCGAGGGGCTTGCCGACGTCATCGCGGCGCTGCGGGCCCCTGTGCCCCCCGACAGCACCCAGGCCTAGGGCAAGGCGATGCGCCGCCTGTCGGGCCTGCCCCTCGCCCTGTTCGTGATCCTGGCCTTTGGCGCTCTGGTGCATGGCCCGCGCGAGACTGTGCCGCCGGTCATCGCCCTGCTGCTGGCCCTTCTGGGGCTGAGCCTGCTCTGGGCGCTCGGCGGACTTTTTTCACGCGCCGGCGCGCGCCGGACGGCGCGGCCCGCCGTCGTGGCGCAGGGGCGCCCGATCATCGTGGACGGGTCGAACGTGATGCATTGGGATGCCGATGCCGGCCCGTCGCTGGCGGTGCTGCGCCGCGTGCTCGACAGCCTGCGGGACGCCGGATACGGGCCGATCGTCTATTTCGACGCAAATGCGGGCTACAAGCTCGAGAACCGGCACATGGGGAGCCCTGAGCTGGCGCAGCGCCTCGGCCTTGACCCGGCGCAGGTCACGCTGAGCCTGAGCGGCACCCCGGCTGACCCGCTGCTGCTGACCCATGCCGTGCGCGACGGGCTGCGGGTGGTCACAAACGACCGTTACCGCGACTGGCGCGCGCAGTTTCCGGCGCTCGCCGATCAGCGGATGCGCGTGGGCGGCGGACACAAGGGCGGTCAGGTGACGCTGCGCGGCCTTGTGCCGGCTGGCGACGCACCGCGCGCGGGGCCGGTGCCCGCCACGTCGCGCTCCCGGTGAGCGGCCTCGGCCCGGGTGACGGGCCCCGACCTCCTGCGCCCATCGTCGCGGTCTGAGTCAAGGTTGGCAGGCGTTGAGCCGCCCCGAAGCCCGCCCGCCCGATTACGACAGGGCCATCTCGTGACCCGCGCTGGCCGCCATCGCCGGGCCGGTCAGTCCCCGCCTTGTGCGGGCGCGCCGGCGGCGATGTGGTCGCGCGCCACCGACATGGACTTGAGGATGGCGTGCACCTGGTCCGCGACCTGCAGGCCCATGGTCTCGGCCGCGCGACGGGTGATCCGCGCGAGGATCTCGTGCCCGCCCGCGTCGATATGGACCATGACCGCCGGGCCCTGACCGGCGACGATCCGGGTGATCCGGCCGGCGAGGATGTTCTGCGCCGACAGGCCTTCGGGGCGGGCGCGCGACAGGATCACGTCATGGGCCATGATCCTGACCCGCACGACGGTGCCCGGCGCCGCCTCCAGCAGCGGCAGAAAGAGCGCGCCTGCGGGCGTCTCGAGCAGGGTCAGACCGTCGGGCAGGTGTGAGACAACGGTCGCAGGCAAGAGCGCCGCGACCTCGCGGATCCCCATCGCGCGCAGGGCGGTGGGGTCTGCCATCACCTGCGCGGTGGTGCCGGTGCAGACCATCCGCCCCTTGTCCATCACCACCAGCCGGTCCGCGAGAAGCTGCGCCTCGTTCATGTCATGGGTGACAAGCACCACGGGCATCTTCAGATGCGCCCGCAACGCTAGGATTTCGCTGTAGAGTTTCTCGCGCGTGGCGCGGTCCACCGCCGAGAACGGCTCATCGAGGAGCAGCGCATCGGGTTGACGCGCCAGCGCGCGCGCCAGCGCGACCCGCTGCTGCTGGCCGCCCGAAAGTTGCGCGGGCCTGCGGTCGCCCAACCCGTGCAGGTTCACGAGGTCGAGCAACCGCGCCGCGCCCGCCGGATCGGGTGTGTCCATCGCCGCCATCACATTGCGCGCCGCCGACAGATGCGGGAACAGCGCATAGTTCTGGAACACCACCCCGACGCGGCGCCGGTGCGCGGCAAGATCGACACCTTTTGCGGTATCCAGCCAGCCGCGCCCGCCGATGCTGACCCGCGCCACCGTTGGCCGCCAGAGCCCCGCGATGGTGCGCAGCACCGTGGTCTTGCCCGACCCCGAATGGCCGACAAGCGCCAGCAGCTCGCCCGGCTCGACCCTGAAAGCGAAGTCGAGCGGGATCGGCGCCGTGGCCTGAGCCATCGCCTCGAGTGCCATCGCCTCGGGCGCCATCGCATCGAGTGCCATTACCGCGGGCGCCATCAGCCAAGCCTCCGCCCGATGCGGGCCGACAGCATGAAGGTCGCCGTGATCGTGGCCAGGCTGATCGCCACCAGCGTGGCCGACATGATCGCGGCCCCTTGCATGTCAAAGCCCTGCACCCGGTCATAGATCGAAATCGCAATCGTCTTGGTCACACCGGGGATCGACCCGCCCATCATCAGGATGACCCCGAATTCGCCCAGCGTATGGCTGAACACCAGCACCATCGCCGTCAGCACGCCCGGCCAGGCCAGCGGCAGCTCGATCTTCCACAGCGACCGCCAGGGCGAGAGCCCGCAACAGGCCGCCGCTTCGCGCACCTCGACCGGAACCGCCTCGAACCCGCGTTGCGCCGGCTGGATCGCAAAGGGCAGGTTGAAGATGACCGACGCGACCAGCAGCCCCTCGAAAGTGAAAACAAGCTGATGGCCGAACAGCCGCAACCACATGTCACCGACCGGCGAATTGCGCCCGAAGGCGAGCAACATGTAAAAGCCGAACACCGTCGGCGGCAGCACAAGCGGCAGCATCACCATGGCCTCGACCAGCCCCTTGGCGCGGAACCGGTGATAGGCGAGCCACCGGCCACTGAGGATCGACAGCGGCAACAGGATCGCCACTGTCCACCCCGCAAGGCGCAGCGACAGAAAGAGTGCGGTCCAGTCCATCGCGGTCTCAGGTCCCTTCGGGCAGGACAAATCCGTAGCGCACCATGATCTCGCGCGCCGGGGACCTTTGCATGTAGGCATAGAAGGCTTCGGCGACAGGGCCCGCATTGTCCAGCAGCGCCATGCGTTGCCGCAGCGGGGCGTGCCAGTCGTGCGGGATCACCGCAAACTCGCCCAGGTCCGCCACCTCCGGGGCCAGCGCCAGCGAATAGGCGATGATGCCGCCCTCGGCATTGCCCGACAGCGCGAATTGCGCGGCCTGGCTCACGTTTTCGCCCAGCACCAGATGCGGCTGGATCGCGTCCCAGAGCCCGCGATGTGCCAGCGCCTCTTGCGCGCGCATGCCATAGGGGGCGTGATCGGGGTTGGCGATGGCGAATTTGGTCAGCGTTCCCGCCGCCAGCATCTCCGCCAGATTGTCGAGCGCCGCATCCGGCGTCAGCGCAGAGCCATGCGGCACCATGATGACCAGGCGGCCCTCGGCATAGAGCGTGCCCGCATCGCGGGTGAGCCCTTCGGCATGAAGTTCGGCGACAAAGCGTTCGTCCGCCGCCATGAACATCTGGAACGGCGCACCCTGGCGGATCTGCGTGGCAAAATTGCCGGTCGATCCCATCGACAGCTCGACCTGCATCCCCGTCTCGGCCGCAAAGGCGGCGGCGATCTCGGTCACGGCAAACTTCAGGTCCGATGCGGCGGCGATCACGGGCACATCGTCCTGCGCGAGCAGGGGACCGGCCAGCAGGCCGAGGGCCGCGAGGCCGGCGAAAAATGCGCGGCGCCGGATCTGGAAAGTCATGGGCAGCACCAACTGATATGTTTCACCACACATATCGCCGAGAGGATGCCTCCTGCGCAAGCGCTATTTTCCACCGGGAATATCGGCCAGCAGGTCGCACAGGGCGTCGAGCCGCGCGTGGCCCGCCTCTGCCGCCTCTGCCTCGAAGGCGCGATAGAGCCGCAGCACCTCGCGGCCCGTCTCGGTCAGCACCGCACCGCCCCCGCCCGGACCACCGCGCGTGCTGGTCACCACCGGGGCCCGGAACATCGCGTTCAGGGTTCCGACCAGTTCCCACGCGCGCTTGTAACTCATCCCCATCTCGCGCCCCGCCGCAGCGAGCGAACCGGTCCTGTCGATCCTTTCGAGCAGCTCCGCCTTGCCCGGCCCCATCATTTCGGTCTGGCCAAAGATGATCCTGATACGCAGGCGGGGCAGGGGAGGGCGCTGTTCCATCCGCGCAATTTCGGCGATATCCCGACGCGGGACAAGGGGCTGGAAGGGCGGCCCGCCCATAGCCGTCGCCGCTGGTCATCGACCCGGGCACCGCGCAATCCCAAGTCCTGTGGAGGATCGATGTCCACGCGGTCGTGCCGGCCGCGGCCGCGGCCGCGAGGCAGGGCGTCAGCCGCCCGGCGCGGCGGTGCCGCGCCTGCGGCGGGCCTGCCGGGACACCGGCGCCGCGCCCGATGTTGTATCCTGTTGTGCATCTGGCGCGGCGTCCAGAAACCGCCGGGCAAAGGCCTGCGTGGCGATAGGCTTGCCCAGCAGATAGCCCTGCACCGTGTCGCAGCCTTGCGCGCGCAGCCAGGACAGTTGCGCTTGCGTCTCGACCCCTTCGGCGACCGTGTCCATGCCCAGGGCGCTGGCCATGGACAGGATCGCGCGCACGATCGCCTCGGTCCCCGGATCGTCGCGGCCGAGCTTTGCCACAAAACTCTGGTCGATCTTGAGCCCCGCGAGCGGCAGCCGCTGCAGGTAGCTGAGCGAGGAATAGCCGGTGCCGAAATCGTCGATCACCACGCCGATCCCCTCCTCGCGGAGCCTGCGGATGTTGCGGAACGTCACCTCGATCCGCTGCATGAGCGCGGTTTCGGTGATCTCGAGCTGGAGGTGGCGCGGGTCCACCCCCTCGGCGCGGATCCGGCCGAGGATCTCGTCCACGATGCTGACCTGCTGGAAGCTCTGCGCCGAGATGTTGATCGCCAGAGGCACGACCATCCCCTTGGGCGCCCATTGCGCCAGCAGCCTGGCGGCGAGGGTGACGACCATCAGGTCGATCTCGAAGATGAGGCCGGCGCTTTCGGCCAGCGGGATGAACTGGCCGGGCGGAACCTCGTGGAAATCGGGGTCCACCCAGCGCAGCAGCGCCTCCGCGCCGACGATGCGGGGTGGCGCGGCGAGGTCGAATTTCGGTTGCAGCACAAGGTGGAACCGGTCCTCACGCAGGCCGCGGTGCATCGCCTGGATCATGTCGGTGCGGCGGGCCTGTTCGGCGCGCAAGTCCGGATGGAACATCGCGAACTGGCTGCGCCCGGCGGATTTCGCCCGATACATGGCGATATCGGCGTTCTGCAAGAGGTCCGCGCCGGATTGCGCATCCTGCGGAAACCGGGTGATGCCGATGCTCACCGAGACATAGAGGCTCTGCCCGCGCAGATCGAACGGCTGCCCCAGACGTTCGATCAGCCCCCAGGCGACATCCATCGCCTCCTCGGCCTGCGCGCCGGGCAGCAGCAGGGTGAATTCATCCCCGCCCAGCCGCGCGATGAGGTCGTCCGGGCCGATCCCCTGCGACAGGCGCTGGGCCACCTGGCGCAGCAGCGCATCGCCCACGTCGTGGCCAAAGCTGTCGTTGATCGTCTTGAAGTTGTCGAGGTCGAGCATCATCACCGCCCCGGTCCGGCCATGCGCGACGGCATCCTTGACCCAGGCGCGCAGCCGATCCTGAAAGGCGGTGCGGTTGGCCAGCCCGGTGAGCGGGTCGCGCGTGGCCAGCTCTTCGGCACGCTCCTTGGCCTTGAACAGCGCGGTGATATCGGACCCGACGCCGCGATAGCCCGCATAATTGCCGTCCTTGTCAAAGAACGGACTGCCGCTCATGCGCACCCAGTAGTCACTGTCGCTCGACCCGAAAGACCGGAAGACGAAGTCGCGGAACGGCGCGCGCGCCGCGAGCTTTGCAAACAGCCCGTCCCAGTCGGCGCTGCGGCCCACCTTGGGGTTATCGGCCACAAGCTCGTGCAGGGTCTTGCCGATATGCAGGCGCATCCCGCCGTTGATGCGTTCGAAACTGTCCGAGATGAAGGTGAAGCGCAGGTCGGCGTCCTGCTCCCAGAACCAGTCGGCGCTGATCTCGGCGATGTCGAAAAAGCGTTTCTCGGCCGCGTCGCGGGCGGTCATGGCGCGTTGCAGGTCGTCATGCGCCGCGCGCAGGGCCTCCTCGCGCTGCTTCTGTTCGCTGATGTCGATCAGGATGCCCGACAACTGCCGGGCCGGTCTGTCATCGCCTGACCGCCTGATCCGGCCGCGCGACAGCACCCAGACCCAGTGCCCCGCCCGGTGGCGCAACCGGAATTCGACCGAAAACCGCCCGTCCTTTGCCTCGGACAGGGCTGACACAGGCGCGATCAGCAAGGATCTGTCGTCAGGATGGGTCCGTTCCAGCCAGAAGGTGTGGTTGCGCGTGGCCACCTCGCCATGGGGCTCCCCGATGATCGCGGCAACCCGTTCGTCAACAAGGTACTGCCCCGTGACCAGATCGCGCTGCCAGGTGCCCGCCTGCGCGCCGCGGATCGTGTCTTCGAGCTGCAACTGGGTCTCGCGCAGGGCGGTCACGTCGAGATGCACGCCGGCCATGATCTGCGGCGCCCCGTCACGGCCGCGCCGCACGATCTGCCCACGCGATTGCACCCAGACCCAGTGCCCATCGGCATGCCGCATGCGAAAGTCGGTCTCGAAGGAGGTGTCGTTGCCGGCGATGACCTCTGCGAGCGGTGCCTCGATGTTCGCGCGGTCCTCGGGATGCACGAGGGCCGACCAGGTGTCGATCGTCACAGGCTCGAGTTCGGCGAGCGTGCGGCCCAGCATCCCCGCCCAGCGTTCATTGACGACATTGGTGCCGGTGGTCATGTCCCATTCCCAGGTCCCGACCTGCGCCCCCTCGACCACGTTCGACAGCCGCCATTCCGCACGCCGCTTTTCGGTGACATCGGTGCGCACGCCGACCAGGCCGCCATCAGGCATCCTCTTGTCCTGCACGCGGATGATGCGGCCATCCGCGAGCTCTCTCTCGCGCTCGGGCGACAGCATGGCGCCGCGGCGCAGCAGGTCATCGACATCGCGGATGTCCTCACCGTCAACCCGCAGGTAGAGGCCGCGCCGATAGCCTTCGGCCAGCAGGTCGTGATGGGTGATGCCGGGGCGCAGCAGATCGTGCAAGCCGGGGTTCATGAGGCTGTATTGCCTGTTGAAATGGACCAGCCTGCCGTCGGCGTCGAACAGCACAAAGCCGTCGGGAAAGGCGTCGATCGCGGCCTCGAACCGGTCGCGCGCCGCCTGCGCCTCGCGGTTGCGGGCCTCGATCGCGCGGGCGTGCAGGTGCTGTTCGGTCAGGTCCTCGACAAAGGTCCAGATCAGGCGGCGCCCGTCGGCATTGCCGTGCAGCACGCCGCTGACCGAGGCCGGAAAGGTGCCGCCGCCGGCCGCGGCAAAGGCGGTCGGCAGCGGGCCGAAGGTGCCGGTCTCGGCCACGTCGCGCAGGGCGGCCACGAAGGCGCGGCGCTGGCCGGCGGGGATCAGCCGGTCGGCCTTGCGCCGCAGCAGCGCCTCGCGCGGGCGGCCCGACGACCTCAGGAAAGAGGGGTTCACGTCCACGATCCTGCCGCTGTCGAGGTCGCGCAGCAGGATGCCGAAGGGCGCCTTCTGGAACAGGCTGTCCATCAGCGCCTCGCGGCCGCGCAGGGCGGCTTCGGTCTGGATCCGGTCGGTCACGTCGCGGATCACGAACAGATAGCTCTGCGACCCGCCGGGATGGTCGGGGCCCAGCCCCGTCGCGATCGCCTCGAACCAGAGCGCGCCGTCGGGTCCGTCGAGCGCATATCGCTGCGCGGCCGACCGGCCGTCGCGATCGACCTGCTGCATCATGGCGCGCAGGAGACGCGCCACCTCGGGCGTCGTGGCCTCTTCGAGCGGGCGGCCGATCAGGGCGTCGGGCGGCGCACTCAGCGTCCGGGCCGCGCGCGGGTCAAAGCCCGTGTGGAACCGCATGAAACAGCCGGCGGCGTCCAGTTCCATCACCAGATCGGGCAGCGCGGCGAGCGTCGCGGCAAGCCGCGCCTCGCTGCGGCGCTGCGCGATCTCGGCCTGCCTTCGCAGCAGGAGCGCGCCGATCCCGTTGGCCACCGATTGCAGCAGGAACACATCGAGCGGCCGGTCGCCCAGAAGCTCTGTCACCCAGTCGAACCCGAGAAAGCCGACCCAGTCGCCATCGTGGATCATCGGGGCGATCAGCAGCGACCGGATGCCCTGTTCCTCAAGGAAATCGCGGGCCGGATCATCGACGGGGATCGCCTCCACATCGGGGAGCAGGATCGGCACCTGCTGCTGGAACGGACCGAGCCAGGCGGCGAGTATGCTGATCGGCAGATTCTGGAGATGCGCGATCATCGGGGCGATGCCGGGCGCGGTCCATTCATTCGTATTGTCAACGAAATCATGGTCGTGCCGCATGAAGACATAGGTCCGGTCAACGCCGGTCAACCCGCCGAGTTCGGCAAGTGCCGCGTCGATGACCTGATCGACCTCTGTCATCTTGCAGCGCGCGAGCCGGTTCAGGATCGGGACGACGACACGGTCAAAAGGGGTAGCCGCCCGTTCGGCCGGGATGCCGCGGATCACCTCGTGTTCAGGGATGTCAGTCAATTTGCGGCCTGCAGCATCTGGATATCGTGACCCCTTCGCCCGGGGCCCTGCCACCGGGACGACGATTGGATGGCGCCGCCCGGCAGGCGCCCGACAGGGATCACCATCGCAGGCCGGGATTAAGGGCAGGTGAACGGCCCCTGGGCCCGCCCCGTGCCCCGTCTCGCGCCCGTGCCCCGTCTCGCGCCCGTGCCCCGTCTCGCGCCCGTGCCCCGTCTCGC
>Ga0100398_1000352_pt1 | contig 43275 bp, 35 predicted proteins | sample CryGeymeta201522_FD_81568 | JGI IMG/M metagenome (GOLD analysis project Ga0100398, IMG submission 81568) | Groundwater microbial communities from Crystal Geyser aquifers in Utah, USA - Crystal Geyser metaG 2015-22 | ecosystem: Environmental > Aquatic > Deep subsurface > Groundwater | place: USA...
AGGATTTCTGGAAATCCTCTCGTACCGGCCCAAGGCTGCCTGACGTTTTCTCAGCCATGTTCTACTTCCCTCCTTTGAGATTCTAAGGGGTACTTCAACCTGCCGCTATTGTAACAACGCTCGGCCCGCAAGATCAACCCTGCGACAAATGCGGAGTTACCCCATACAACCCCGCCACGCGCTCGTCTCGGACTCTGTGAGTCCGCATCTCAAGCTCCACCTTAGTAATCTCCTCCGTCAGCGCGGCGGTTTCGTCGCGGACGGTGATGAAGAGACGGAGGTCGGGGGTGCCGTGCTTGTGGGCGCGTTTGGTGAATTCGTCCGGCGTCAGCTTCCACGGTCGCACCAGTAGGTTGCGGATGCTGGATTCGACGGGAGATGTGCCGAGGTCGCGATGAACTGCTCCACCCTCCGCATTAGGTGTCAAAGAGCGATGGTGTAGCCGAAGGCCTTGGTGTGCGGGCTTTGACAGTGCCTTCCTTCGGCGGCCAGAACACCCCGAGCACAATCCATGTTCTGTATTTTAGGACGGTGCCCACAAAGAAGTGAGTGTCCTTGTCCGCTCTGCACAGCTCTCCAAGAAACTTCTTGCGGACGCTTTCCGCGGCTTTCTCCGCGTTACCCAAACGCTTCAGTTGGTTCCAGTAGAGCTGCCCAACCTCCCAATCCTCAATCATCATCGTGTGTCCTTTGCACCGTTCATCTTCACATGTGAAGCAATACCTGAACTTAAAAGGCACTTTCTCCAGAGGTTTGCGATCTGGCCCGAACAGGCGAAGCTGTTCGATATCGGCTTTCCACTTAAGCTTCCATTCTTCGGAATCCGGCTCAATGATGAGGTCGGTTACCTCTCGGGGTTTCACGAGCCCGAGGCTGGTGCCGTCCCTCTCCTGTAACTCTCGGAGCGTCTCCATCGAGGCAGGTAGCTGCTTGAGGACGATGGCTTTGCGGGCTGCCCAGCAATTGGCCGTGTCCAGTGGTTTCCCCAACACTTGAATAGTCTCGACTCTGGGACGGTAGCTTTCCTTCCGAGGGTCTTTGTCGTGCTTCTCGACTTCCACTTCGATCCATTGGTACTTGCTGTACCAACGCCAATAGGGTTGATATCGGTAGTCAACCGGATAGAGCCGAATGAAGCTGCCATCCTCCAACATCCCCGCGGTGCAGACAAGCTCGAGGTACTTCTCCGACGGCAACGGGTAGGTCTTCACCGTGATGAGGACTCTCTGCCTTTCAGCCACCGCGCGCCTCCAGGTGATGAATCGACAGCCCGGACAGTTCTGCAACGCGGGAGGCCAGACGCCCCCGGTGACAGCACGTCACATCCGCCTCGAAGCATACAAGGACAGTCGCTTTCTCTTTCGTCAGATTCGCGACATGGGCGCTTGCACTTGCCTGCAGCGGAAGCATCGCTTTCTCGTACCGATCCAGCAGTTCCTGATACGACGCGTAATCAGACAGCGATTGTCGCTCACTGGAAGGGATGCCCAACTGGGGAAGGTGCACGTATTCAACGCCGATCTTCTCACACAAACCGGAGAGTGTCTTTTTCGCGAAGCCATATCTTCGCGACATGGGATTGTTCCTCACGTCCAGCAGTCGGGCAATGCCGTCTCGGATGAGAGCATGGAGAAACCTGTCTACGCTTACGCCTTCATAACCCATCGTGTATACGGCAGCCTGCGCGAACTCGCGAGGTTGCGGCGGTCCGTTGCGTTCACTCAGCACCGTGTATTCCGGGTATCGAGCATACACGTCGTCCACCAACACGCTGTCGCTCTGGGCTGAGTAGCGGCGAACGAGGTTGGACACATCCATGCGGATGCCTGCCGGTAGCCGGCAATACGCCTGCACCGCCTCCCCGCGCTTCGCCTCGGAAAGCGTAGGTTTCTCTCCCATGACAAACCCCGACTCGACGAGCCCCCGCAAGTCCCGGTCGGCAGCAAACGAGTACGGCCCATACTTGTAGGGGAGGAAATCGTAGAATGCTCCATGTTGGTGAACGCGGCTCTCCTGCCTCAGCAGGAAAAGCAGCTTCATCAGACGGATACGGCTCATTGGCTGGCTGGAGTCGGCGAACTCAGAGTTCGACAATAGACCCAAGATAACTGTACTGGCAAATGCACCCACGCAGAATCTCCTCAGGAAGCTACTGATTTCAGTTGCCGGGCAATTGTAACACATGCGCTTGCATCAACCAAATCGCGTTAGATGAACTTCCCTTACATCAATCAACGCCTTGTCTCTCCGGGATGTCCACCCCATGCAACCCCGCAACCCTCTCATCAATCTCCCTCTCCACCTTCGCAATCTCCTCGGTCAGAGCGGCGGTTTCGTCGCGGACGGTGGTGAAGAGGCGAGGGTCGGGCGTGCCGTGCCTGCTGGCGCGCTTGGTGAATTCGTCCGGCGTCAGCGTCCACGGCTGCTGGAATTCATGGGCAGGATGCCCATGCCACAGAGGAACTGCTCCGCTTGCTGACTCCAGACAATTCGGACTCTGCGAGTCCGCACTCTCCCGTCACACCGCGTGTCCCGCTCCATTCAGGCTCTCAAGGATTCGCTCGCGCTGGGTCCAGTAGAGCGGGGCAATGTCGTAGGCCCGCATCGCCTGAAGATGATCCTCGTTCGGTGGATGCAATTCGTCATTCAGGATGGCGAACGCTCCGAGGGGATCGGGGCGAGAAGCCATCACGTCACCCACCGCAAACGCCAGCGACGTGGAGAGATCTTTCGTGAGGTGGTTGACGGCCTGCATGACGCGTTCCGGTTTGGTGCGAGTCTTGGGCAGACCGAAATCGAACTTGTGGTCATATCCGCTCTTGCCGCTCAGTTTGAAATCCGCGAGGTACGCAATCCCATTGTCATTGAGAAAAGCCGCCACGTCTTCTTTGAACAACTGCAGGACGTGCGGCTCTGCCATGACGAACATGTCGTTCACAGCCAGAATCGTCTGAATCAGACGGTGTTTCTTCTGAGGGAAGTCCTGGGGCGACGCCGCAACGCACAGTTCGCCCTGTTCCAAACGAACGCCAAACCCATTGAGCGTGGTTTCGAGGAGTCCTCTTCGTTTGTCCGTAGAGAATTCCATTCCCGACGCCCGCAGGTCGGACAGTGTATAGCCGTCATCGGTTAGCCACATCTGGTTATTGCGTCGCTCGACAAAAAGCTCTATGGCATCATTGTGGCGGTCCAGGAACGGTGTGGAAATGATGCATCCCCCATCGAAGTCTCTCGCCTGAAACCCTTCTTTCAGCCAGTGCAGGTATTCATCAATCAAACCTCGGCATTGCGTTTCAGCCATTTCGTTCGCCTCTCTCACAGGGTCAACTGAACAACCGGTCTTTCGACAACCTGACAGAAGTCGAGAAACTCGGCAAAGGTCTCCGTCAGCTCCAAAGGCTGCGTGAACGAGAACCCGGGAACCTCGTGTAACTCATAGGCAATCTTATCCTCAAAGCCTTCCCGATAGATGTGGAGATGTGTGCCTGTAATCCAACGTCCGCCTTTGTCATCCCCGTGGGGCGGATTCTGGTGGCGGGGACCGTCAATCTCCAGCCTTGCCAATACGATACACTGCCTCGCGCGTGTCTGGTAGCGCAGATAAGCTCTCTGCCTCCGACTCCTGCGAATGTCGAGGAAGAACTTCTCGCGCCTGTCCAAAGACAGAAGCTCGCGGACATAGTCCATCCCAAGGTCTTTGCTCAATTCAATCGGCGCATCCTCGACAAAACGCTTGCTCAACTGAATCAAGTCATCGGCTTCCTGTTGAGTTAGTATCGTTGGGCGTCACTATCCATTTCGGTGTCCACATTATAACCCATACAACCCCGCGACCCGCCCATCAATCTCCCGCGCGACCTTCGCAATCTCGTCCGTCAGCGCGGCGGTTTCGTCGCGGGCGGTGGTGAAGAGGCGGGGGTCCGGGGTGCCGTGCTTGTGGGCGCGCTTGGTGAACTCCTCCGGCGTCAGCGTCCACGGTTGCTCCAGCGGGTTGCGGCTGCTGGATTCGGCGGGGGAGGCGCCGAGGTCGCGGAGGAATTGCTCCACCCGCTGCCGCCGCTGGGTGTGCAACCGCTGCGCCACCTGCGCCAGCTTCGCCACCGACTCCCGGTCGGCAGTTGACGCGTCGGGGATGGGGAGGGTCTCCATGTAGATGGGTTTGAGCCTCAGACGACCTGCGTTGTCCTCGTCACCAAGAACAGAGCAAGAGTATTTGAGGTATTCGAACACACAAACCGAGTTCGGAACGCCCAGAAGATACCAGTCCTCAATGGCGATGAAGTGAGTAGTGTCAGCACCGAACAAGTCCCTGAAATCCATCGCAAAACGCGGTTCCTTCGCGATCTCTGGATACATGATCTTTGGAGTGCCGAATAGCTCGTAATACGCAATCGGGTCTCTTATCTCGTGCCATTCATAGGGGCCTGGCCTGCGCCCGCGTCTATCCTGGGGAGACTTCCTCGGGGTGAGGTCCACCCGAAAAGCTGATAGGTGCCGCTGAATTGCAGGATACATCTGAATATCGGTGCCCCACCGCGTGAAGACGAGGAAAGCTTCCCGGTAGTGAAGTTCACATCGGCGGATGTCGTCGCCGATGATGAAAGGCTTAATGATTTCTACACTGCTGCGGTCTTCCTCGACCAACCGGTTCCGAGTAATACTGTCAACCACGAATGCCTTGTTGAGACCGGTCACAATGCCACAGTATGCCTTGTCTCTTGCTATCTCCCCAAGCCGCGGTCCACTCGCTTCCATTTTAGCCCTCCGGTCAGCGGCGGCGGGAACGGCAAGCCGCGCTTTGCCGGTTCCGAACTGCGAGCCGGGGAGTGTCTGAGCGATGCGGGTCACGTGTTCGCGGATGCCTTCGTTGTAGCACCCCTCCAGGTCTTTGACGACCGCCCACGCGGTCGCTGTGTCGCCACGCTGTTCCTTTTGCCAGAGGAAGACCGCCAGGAATGTAGCGGCGCCGAAGACGGGCAACTCGCCGAAGTCCACCACGAGATGAAACGCCTGGCTGTCCAGCAGGTGTTGCCGCAGCTTCTCGCCATACCCCGCTCGCAGCCACTTGTTGGAGGAGATGAAACAGGCGACGCCGTTCTGCCGCAGCAGTTGGTGGGCGCGGGCATAGAAGTAGACGTACAGGTCACACGTGCCGGTGTAGACTTCGGGGAAGACGGGCTTGAGAGAGTTCTCCTTGTAGTCCCGTCCGAGCAGTTCCTGGCGGACGTAGGGCGGGTTGGCAAGGACGATGTCGAAACCACCACGTTCGTAGTCAGGCACGCAGTGAAGCGGAGTGCCGTTGGTAGACGCCACTCCGCTGACGCTACGTGGCTTACTACGAACATCATCAACAAACACCTCCGCGAACGCGACGCGCCAGTCGAGGGAACCGTCGGGTGCGGATGGGTTGCCGCTGTCGGTAAGGGCGGAGGCGAGTTCGGCTTCGTGTTCCCTGATCTGGTTGCCCAAGTCCTTCTTGTCGGTTCCCGTCGAGCGCATGAAGCGGGCTTTGAGGTGGGAGAGCTCCTCGGCCAGTTGCAGCGCACGGTGGCGGAACATGCCGCCCGCGATGGAGTCCTGCGGATTGGGAGCGGTCAGCGAGTCGCCGCACTCGATCTTATAGGACAGGTTGGGCAGGCTCACATCCACGTCGGGATCGTCCAATGGATCACGGGGGTCGTCAACGACGAGGCTCAGCCACAGCCGCAGCATGGCGATGTTGACGGCGAACCGGTCTTTGTCCACGCCGTAGAGGTTGTTCTGGATGATGTCCAACCTCCGCTCGTAGAGGGTGCGGTAGTCCTTCACCTTCGCCGCAAACAGCGCCTCTCGCAAGCGGAGAAGCTCCTGCATCATGCCGAGAAGATACGCGCCGCTGCCACACGCCGGGTCGCAGACCTTGACCGATTTCAACGCGTCGAGGACGGTCTCGGGGTTGGGGAGGTCGGAGGGATCGCCGTCGTCAACGAAGTGGGAGGCGACGTCCGCAGGCACGCAGGATGCGTGCGATACGTGGTGCTTCAGGGCTTCGCGGCACATGAAAGAGACGACGGGGTGCGGGGTGTAGTAGGAGCCGGTCTCGTGGCGACCGGTGACCAGTTCCTCGAACACTTTGCCCAGCATCTCCGGGTCAATGGCGACTTCGACATCCAGCGGTGTGGATTCGGTGACGGTGAAGTTGTAGCGGTCGAACAACTCGAAGATGGTCGAGAAGGCGTCATTGGGAATCTTCACCTTGCCGGGGAAGTCGTATTCACTTTGTTGCTCGAAGAGTCCACCGTTGATGAACGGAACCATGCCGAGCTTGTCCTGCAACCCGGCCATCGCCTCGCCGGTCAGCCGTTGATCCATCGGCGTGTTCATCGCCCAGAAGAAGAAGTGATAGAGGTAGTCGTCGTAGAAGTTGTGGCGAGTAGCGGCGCGGGAACCGGGTTTGCTCGCATGGGCACGAGCAACTTCCAGAAGTCGGGGAAGGTAGCGATGGTCGCGGTTGAGCCAGCCCCGCTTTTGCAGGAACCAACAGAACAGCAAACGGTTCAGCAGCGCCTGGGTGAACATCCGGCGCTCCTCGCCCTCTGGCACGCCGACGATCGCTGCTTCCACCTGTTTCGAAGACCAGGCGGTATTCGCGGAAGAACTGCTTCGTGACCGCTTCGACATCAAACGCCTCGTCATGCCGTTGCTGGATTGCCAGCGCGGTGGCATTGGGCGTCTCGCCCAGGTCGAGTAGCGCGACCCGTTCCGACGCGGTGCGGAGGCGTTCCTCGGGGCCGATGGTGATGCGGCGGAAGAGGCGGCGCTTGTCTGCCTTCTCATCGTATTTCACATTGACGAAGTGCCAGCGATCCTGAGCGGCATTCGAGAAGACGAAGAGGGAGTAGAGGTGATCCTGCAGCAGGCGGGAGACGATCTGTCGCTCGTCGCCGAGGGACAACCGGTCGGACTTGAGACGGCGAGTAGACGACGTGGAACCCATCGTCGTCTCCACCAGAGGCGAACAGCACCGGATCTTCCGCGAGCGGCTGCGCGGCGTTGTCCGTCCACCCGCGCGTGGACAACGGCTGGTTCACGCGGTCGTAGTTGAGCCGCGACCAGAACAACTCCTTCATCGGCTCCGCGCCGCGGAAGTTGTTGAGAAGGTCGAGGACGTGTTGCTGCAGCGACATGCGAGGCTCCCATCAGTCAGGATCACGACAACCCTTACGGGATGATGTGCGACGGCGCGGGAGATTTTAGCATTTGACGCGGCACAAAGCAAAAGCGCACGCGTTCCGAGCGACGGGGGTCAGGGATTTGCTTCTTTGGGCCGTTCCTGCCGCTGCTCCAGTTGCGCCTTCTTCTCCTCCGTAATCCGGTTGGCGTCTGCCTGAGAGTCCACAACATGCGGGGTGAGGAAGACCATGAGTTCGCTGCGCGAGGTGGTCTTCTCATCGTCTCGGAAGAGGTTGCCGATCAGCGGAATGTCGCCCAGGATGGGAACCTTGCGTGTGGTCTTGGTGGTTGTGTCCTTCATGATCCCGCCGATGATGATGGTCTGGCCATCTTCCACGGTGACCGATGTCTTGGCCTCTCTCTTGGAGATGATCGGCAGTTGGAAGTCGCCCTGTGGGGTGGTGCCGGCAAGATCATCGATCTTCTGATTGATCTCCATCGTGATGAACTTGCTGGTGGTGATGTGCGGGGTGACGGTAAGTTTCAATGTAATCGGCGTCAGCTCGAACTGCGGAATGGCCTCGCCGGTGCTCGGAACTGAGAAGCCTTTCACGATGGGGAACAGTTGACCAATCTCGATGGAAGCCTCAACGTTGTCCAGAGTGGTGATATGCGGCGTGGAGACGACTTTGATGCGCCTCTTCTCAATCAGGCTCTGCAGCAGGGACGTGACACTCGATCCTACGATGCTGTATTGCAGGCCGGTCGTTCGTGCGGCCAAGCCGAAGTCCGTGGAAACCGTATCCCCCAAATCACTTCCGGTGGCGATGGACCACTCGATGCCCATCTGAGTTTTGTCGTCGAGGGTAACATCCACAATGAGGACTTCGATGAACACTTGAGATTGTTGCGTGTCAAGCGACTCGATCATCTTGGTGACGGTGTCGAAAACCTGTGGCGGCCCGGTGACGATAATCGAGTTGCTCTTCGGTTCGGCCACGACCGTCACTTCTCGCAGGGTGGCCAGCGGCCCTTCCCGCGCGGTCTGCATACGGAAAAGGAACGACCAGAACCCGCCCTGCGTCGAGCCGCCCTGGAACAGTCCGGTCAGGGTGTTGGCGATGTCGGACGCCTTGGCGTGGACGAGACGGTAGACACGGGTCACCTCACTGATGGAGCGTGCGCGGTCGAGGTGATCGATCAGCAAGCCAATGGACTCAAGGTTCTCCTGCCGCGCCGTCACGATGAGAGAGTTCGTGCGAACGTCTGGGATAATCCAGTTCTCCTTCAGCCCGGCGAGTCCAGGCTTACCGGTGGGGGTTTCCGCTCCACTGGTTCGCCTGCTCCAGGGCATGCGCACGGTCGTCTGAATCTGCGCGGTCCCCTGGGGTTGCTCGAAGATTTGGTTCAGTTCCGCGGCGAGGGACGTTGCGTCGGCATTCTCCAGGGGGAACACCTTCACTTTGACATCGGGCGAAACGTTCATGTCCAGCTTCGTTATGAGACCTTTAATCAGATCGATCCTCTCTTTGGTGGCCGAGACGATGATGGCGTTGGTTCTCGCGTCCGCCGAGATCTTCACCTCGCCTCGCATCTCGACAAAGCCCTTGCCGGTTTCCACCTTCTGACCTGGTTGCGGCTGCGGTTGTTGTTGTCGGCCCTGAGCCTTTTTCGCTGCGTCCTCCTCCAGCATCTCTTTGAGGGTCTCCGCGATGCTGGGGGCGTTGCCGTACTGGAGGTAGATGACGTCCATCGTGAGGACATCGCGCACGTCCTTATCCAGTTCCCGAACAACCTCCAGAATTCTGCGCACGTTGGTCTGGGTATCCGTAACAACCAGAGTGTTACTGGCAGCATTGGCCATGAGCGCCGCGTCCTCCTTGGACAGCATGGGAGCAAGGTCTTCCTTCAGCTTGGTCGCGTCAGCGTTGCGCATCGGGATGATCTGGGTCACGACCGCGTCGCCGGTCTCCGCTCCCGGCTCCTGGCCGATGGCCACCTTCGACCCATAGGTGATCGCGTCCTTCAACGGAACGACTTGAATGACGCGGTCCTGCAACCCACCGATCATGGTGTACCCGCGCACTCGCAGGATACTGTTGATGATGTCGAAAGCCTCCGGAACCGGGATATCCGAGGTGGAAGTGATGGTAACAGTGCCCTCGAGCTGAGGAGCGATGGCGATGGTAACCCCCGCCGCGTCCCCCAACAGCTTGAGCACGGCCACGATGTCGGCCTTCTCGAAATTCATGGCAATGGTTCTGGCCGGACCGATGGCAGACCGCGCCTCCTCTTGTGTGGCAGGGGGGGAAGACGGCGGACGGTGTCGACGTCCCCGGGAGGGGGATGCATCCGTCCCTCTCCCTCCCTCCTGTGCCCAGCAGCGCGGCGCACTGACAGTCCCGATGGCGAGATGCTGTGCGGCGGCTAAACAGATAACGATGAGCCATCCGTTTCCTCGGTTCATCGGTTGCGCCCTCCTTGCGAATTACGCATCTCGAACCGGCGCGTCCGGAAGGACGCACCCGGTGAGGATGATGTATCAATGGTAACCTCGGGTTGAGGTGTTGGTTTCTGATCCGACGGCGCTCCGTCCGGCGATGGCGTTACGTCCGGCTTCTTTTCTTCCAGGTTGCTTGGCGAGCCTGCCTTCTTGTTCTGCCCCAGCTCCAACGAGACATTGCCCTGGGGACCTCGCAGTGTGACGTTCTCTCCGACGATCGAGACGAGCGTGTACCCAAAGGCCGCGTCCCCGATGCCGACGGTGGCAGACTCCTTGTCTGCGAGGTGCTCCAGCAGAACATAGGGCTTTCCATCCATCCGCACGATTCCCGTGGCGGCGATGGGGGACGCATTCAGAGTTCGCAGCGAGGGAGGTCCCATCCCCATGGGTATCCTGTGTCCCGGATTCGGCAGCCGCGGAACTCCTGGCATGGGAGGGGTGATGGCGGCGGGGGCCGGCGGCAGGAGTTTCCCGGATGGATTCGCGGCGTCCTTCTCGGAAAAAGGGGGATTGAAAATGTTGCGGGTACCGATCACCCGGTATGCGTCATAGTGTCGTTGCGTGTCGGTTTCCACCGGAGGTGACACAGTGTCTCCCGACGTGGATGCCTGAGTTCCCAACGACGTCCCCTGCGCAGGGGATAGTTGTCTCCGCACAAGTATGGTCGACACGACCGCGATCACGACAGCAAAAACCACGATAATCACGGCGGCCTGCTTCTTTCCGATTTCCACTGTTCCTGCTCCCAAGGCGGCAAAGCCGCAATCTCAAATAGCAAATCTCATATCTCACAGAATCCGGTACGCACAGTATCCCACAACATCAACACCAGTAGGGTGATGCTTCAGTGAGAGACTCTACTTCTGACCGAAGGTGGCAACAACCATTTCCAGGCCGATTTCCCGGCCCTTCCCTTCACGATGGAGGGACAATTCGCGCACCTCCACGGCTCCATCCAGCGCGTTGATGAGAACAAGGAGATCAACGACTCGCTGAATATCTCCCCTGACATTGACTCGCACCGGATGGGTGCGATGGGTTTCCTCTTTGACAACGGAGGCTGGTTGCAGTGACTCCAGCTTCATTCCGGCTTGTTTGCACAGGGATGCCATTCTGTCTGTGAGAAACGCCGTATGCTGCGCGTCCGTCATGCGCCACCGAGAGGCGGTCTCCTGCGCCCCAAGCGACTGAGGCGCGCCGCGCTGTTGGTCGACTTTCCGCTGAAGCCGACTCACTTCCCTCTGCCGGCGAGCCGTCTTGCGCGACACCTCGTTCCATTCCGACCACATGGGGTTCACCACGGACATGTAGACCACCGCCATGATGACACTGACGAGGCACGTTATAATCAGCGTTTTTTGTCTTTTCACCATCGTTGCGATCCGCTAACTACTTCAGCGAGCCATGCACCTGAAACTCAAAGACGTCGCGGTTGCCGAACCGGGCGCTCTGGGTGTACACCAACTCCACCTCCGAGAAAATGTTGGAGCCTTCCAGCGCCTCGACCGCCTGACCAATGAGGTCACTTGTCTCCGCTGATCCCTTCAGAACTATCTGCGTACGGGGGTCCTTGCTCCCGGATTTCTGTTTCCCCGACAGTTCCGTCAACCACATTCCTGCGGGAAGCCGAATGCTGAGCGTCCGCAGAAGCTCCAAGTAGATAAAACTGCTGCGCCGGGCGTCGTTTGCGGCGGACTCGGCAGTCCGCCGCAAACCTGGGAGGGCCGAACTCGGAGTTTGCGTTGAGGGGGTTTTCGTGTCACTAACGGGGTCTGTTGCAGCGACCTGATCCCTCAGCACGCGCATGTGAGCGTCGAGCTTCCGCAGTCCATCCCGTTTCTCTTCTATCGCGTTGCGGCCATACATGAAACACGTTCCAGCAGCCAGCGCGGTGAGTGCAAGCCCCACGATGGTTCGGCTTGAGCTGCGGCGACGGAGCTTCCTGCGCGCATCGCGCTGTTTCAGGAGGTTGATCGGGAATCGTCCGGACGGGTCCTGCGTCGCCGCGGCGGCCGCCCCGAAGAATGAACCGGTGGCCCGCACTTCCGGATCCGCGCACGTGAAGATGGAGCGCGTATCCAGTGCGCGCAGATGGATGCCGCCTTCTCCATGCAGCGTTTCGGACAGTTCCTCCGCCCGGTCTCCGACCAGGACACAACGATCGATGCGCCTTCCCTCGTTCCGGGAAGCATAGCCGCCAAGGGACCTCCGAACCTCCTTCCGCAGGAGGTCGCCGCTCAAACCATTCAGCGTGCGCTTCACAAAACTTCTGCATCCGTCTGTCATTGTCACTTCTGTCTGGGTGGACCTCGCATCCACCACGGCGATGGCTTCATCTCCGTCGCTACCGTTCAGAACGGACTCCGCCTCGGCAAGGCAGGTCAGCGTGCAGGTTGCCGATTTCGCAAGGTGCGCCCGTGAGCAAACCTCGTCTCGGAGCTGCTGCACCTGCCTGATGATGCCGGAAGGGACCGAGACCGTGAGGAGACGCGCCATCCCTTCCTCGATGGTGGAAAATCTACAGTAATCGCTCTGGATGTCGGCGGCGGCAAACGGGACGTGTCGCTCGATCTCGAAGGAGACCAACTGCTCCAGTGTCGCGTCGTTGGAGAACGGCAGCTCCACGACCCGGACAAGGGCCGCAGGGAGTGCCAGGGAGAATCGAAGAACGCCAGGGCGGGAGTGGCGCGACAGAAAGTAGCTGATTTCTTCGGCCCGTTCGAGATAGGTAGCGCCCTCGAGGTCATAGCAACGCGTTGCGAGCACTTCGTCTCCCGCCGAGGTGTGCTGAACCACGGCGACACGAATCTGGTCGCTGGTCATCTCAATTCCTGCTGCAGTAGGACGCTTAGCCATCATAGGTGGTCCGCGAATGTCATTGTCTGTGGCGATAGTAGCGAATGATCTGTGGGCGCGAGGACCCCTGAGCCGCGTCTCCTTCGGATGACTGTCTGCGAAGATTGGAGCGGACCATTGTCACAACACACTCCACCGTTTCCCGGGTCGCGGACTCTTCCCTTAGCCCGGAAGAAGTGATCCTGAACGCCGTCGAACCGACGGTGATCAGGTCAGCTATCTGCCGATAGACTTCCGGCGTGATCGAATCAAGCTCAAGGACCTCGCCAACGTCGTCAAAGGGGCCGTCTTCCCCCTCCCGGTAAGCGGTGAAGTTGCGGGAGATCGCGGCATCCATCCCCGGCAGGCTTGCGAGCACGGCTTCATCAGCGGTGTTTATATTAACACGACCTGGAACTAATTGCTCGTCGGAGGTGGTCACCCGATCCGCTATCTTCCTGACCTTTTCTCGTGACAGACCTGGCACACTCAGCAGGTTACCCACGGTCCCGAACCGTTTCCGGTTCTCTCCCCCGCCCGTGGAGCCGGCACTCGAGGGGCTTGTCTCTTCCTCCGCGCCGCCCGGAATCTGTCTGGGTGTCGGCGCCCCCGGTACAGCGGTCCCCGACTCGTCCCCGCGTCTTTGGGATGATTCCGCGCGATACGACGCGATCGCGGTAATCTCCTGCTGGTTTAGCACATCTCCCAGGCGCTCCTCCAAGTCCGACTCGCTCGCGTCATTCAGATTGAGGCGGGCCTGTCCGCCGCGGTCGACGTTCTCATCAACAGAGTAGACAGTCAGCAGATTCGCAAGTGGCGGCTTGCCCAGGATGGACTGATAGTACCGCTCGCTCGTCATTCCCCTGACGAGTAGTATTTCATCCACCGTGCGAAAGAAGTTGTTGCGTGCGAGGTATGGGTCGGGCAGCCCGAGGTAATACAGATTCTCCGCGCCGCCGGACGCCGGGGTGTCATCCTGGTCTCTCCAGTCGATGATGGCGGCTGCTAGGTCGGGGTCTTCTGTCAATTTGGCGAGTGTCTCCTCCGTTGTGTAATTGAGGTTGAGTTTACCAGATTCGTCTTCGATGTTGACCTTGAACTCTCCCCCCCTCAGAACAATCCCTTTGTCCTCACTGCTCAGGTGAGTCGGGATCGTGAAGGGGCTTACCACTGCAAGGTCGGTGTCCTGCAACTCCCTGAATGCCACAACCACCCCCGCCCGGGCCGACTCCAGGTACCGCGCCGATTCCGAAAGGTGCGACACCAGCCGCGCCTCCGTTTGCACCGTCGCGGCGAGTCCCCAGGTCAATATCACCAAGATGGCCAATACCCAGAGGACGACGACAAGAACCACCCCGCGCTGCGGAAAAGAACGCGCGGACCTGGCGCTCGCGCCGTAACGCGGGCGAAGTCCCTGCTCTGTAGTCATGGTTTGCCGGTGACTCATCTGGGTGTTTTCGCCAACTCTCCAATACTCATTCTGCGGATTGTGCGCGGCTCTCCTCCTGCCCGCTCGCAGGCGTTTGCATCTCCTCGGCGACGGACTGCATGGGCGTCCGGCACAGCGGCAGGTCTACGGCGGAGGTGAAGAAGACGAGGTCGTCGTTCTCCTCACTCTTTGCATCGCCCCTGGGGCGCAGCAACCCAATCGTCACCTCAACGGCGGATGGCAGTTCTGTCTCACGGTTCCATTCATCGAGCCACTCGTCCGAAGCGCTGTCCCGGAATCGTAGGTTCAGGCTGCGCACCTCGCCGATAGTCTGCACCGGTTCTGCTTCGTACGAGTCGCTCCTCAGTCCCGGGTAGAGGTCGACAAACTTGACAAGCCCCGTTGTGTCGTCGCCCACTGAAGATGGGGGTGAAGAACTCGCGCTGAGGTTCAATATGTACCGGACAGTCACCAGGTCAGCTACCGGCTGAGATGGCGGTGACTGAAGACTGCGCGGTCCCGTGAGCGTTACGAACTCAATGGCGTCAGTCGGTAAGCGGCTCGCCTGGTCCTCTCCGTCGATGAAGGTGAACCATATCCGCGAGGTCTCGGTGTTTGCGTTGGGGTTGGCCATGGGGTAGCAGTTGTTCAGCTCCCGCGCCATGTCCTGGATGATGGCTCGAGCGATCTGGTTCAAGTCAGAGGATTGTTGCGATTCGGCGACCGATCTTTGAGCCACGCGAAATGCTCCGTAGACTCCCGACAGCAGCAGTACTGCCACCAGGGAAGCCGCGAGGGCCTCGATCAGTGTGAACCCCCGACTTCGATGTTCTGTGATTTGATTCATGGCAGAATATGACAGCCCATGTCGTCGACCGGCGGTAACCTATACTCGTTACGGGTGAAAACACCCCCTCACCCTCGAACCCAAAGGGTTCGAGGGTGAGGGGGAAAGGTGGATTTTCATCCGTAACGAGTATACCTCGGATTGTCAGGCCGACGAGAAATCCAAGTGGCAAAGTGGTCGCCGGTCTCCCACATTTTATTGAAGAGGCGATCTCGCAGGCCCCGCTTGACGTGTTGAGACGCCTGATCGTCGGCGATGTTCTCCAGTTCGGCAGGGTCTCTGTCGAGGTCGTAAAGCTCTTCTCGGTCTGTTCCGTTCCACACATACTTGTGTCGCCGGTCTCTGAGCATTCGCTGACTCGTGAGAGACCACTGCATACCGTGGAATTCGCACACCACTTCCTGTGGCCAGTCTGAGGGTTGCTGTCCGCGCAGCAACGGGAGCAGTGACCGGCCGTCACATCTCTCGAAGCACCCAGCGTTAGCGACCTCCATCCACGTGGGAGCGAGGTCGATGCTGTTGACGAACTCAGCGCAATTCGAGCCTGCCTCCACAACACCGGGCCACCGAACAAGCAGCGGGATGTGATATAGCTCCTCATACATGGTGTAGCCCTTGTCGAACATCCCTCGGTCGCCGCACGTATCACCGTGATCGGTCGTGTAGCAGACAAGGGTGTTTTCGGCCAGTCCCAGTTTGTCGAGCCGCGTCAGGACGCGACCGATCTGGGCGTCGATCATCGAGATGAAGCCATAGCAGGCCGCCACTACCGGCTGCCACCACGACCACGGCAATCCCTCGGTGCCCCAGTATTCCCGCATCCGCCTGTGCTGAAACGGCTTGCCGTCGAGCGTGTCGCGAAATGCAGGCCACTCAGGAATCTCTGCGGGGTGATACATGGAAGAGAAAGGTTCATGCGTTCTGAATGGGAGGTGCGGCCCGTAGAAGTTCGCCGTGATGAAGAACGGATGGTCGTCATCTCTCGCAAACTCATTCAGCAGGTCGATAGCCGTCTCCGCAATGAAGGCGGAGGGACTCAACTCTGGTGGCCCGGGTTCATGAGAACAAAAGGGAAATTCACGTCCGTTTGGCAGACGCCGCGCCACGGCATTCCGGGTTTCCCACCCTGAAGTGTCAAGTCGCGAGATGAGATCTTGGCGATAGCGGTCCTGGGCGCCATCGCCATCCCATGTCCCGATCCGATGGTATCCATGATCCAACGGGCTGTGTGGGCCGAGGTGCCACTTGCCGGTATGGGCGGTCTGGTATCCTGCGCGCGACAACCGTCCCGGCAGCGTCTCCAAGGGATTTGGGAGCGATTCCCATTGAGTGACACCATGAATGTCATGGATGTTGGTGAAGACCCCGTGATTGTGGGGATAAAGCCCGGTCAACAGAGATGCCCTTGCGGGACTGCACAAGCCGATGCAGCTGTAGGCTCGGTCGAAGCGCATCCCCTCGCGCGTAAGCGAATCCAGCGCGGGCGTTTGTATGATGGCATTGTCGTTGGCGCCCAGGCAATCGAAACGATGCTGGTCGGTCACGACCAGCAGGATATTCGGGCGCGTACGGGTTCCGGGCATGTGGGTTTCTCCTGGCAGTAACTCACGGGCTGCTGTCATCGCGCGCGGACTGCACCTTCAGCACGACCTCCAAAGCTCGCGCGGACTTGGGAAATCTCTTCAACTCGGTGGACACCAGGTGTGGGAAATGCCTCCTACATTTGGTGTCCACCGAAATTTGCCAAACTAAGTAGGTCGTCAAAAATACTGTCCCTGCTGAAACGAAGCCGGACATACCCGATTGATTCGGTAATCCCCCCGAACTTGTTTCGGGGGACGGTTAGGACCACGCTAACGGCGGGAGGCGACAGACAGAATCCCCCCGAACTTGTTTCGGGGGAAGGTTAGGACCACGCTAACCGGCGGGAGGCGACAGACAGAATCCCCCCACTACCTTTTCGGGAACTATGGGACAGTATTTTTGACCACCTACTTACAGAAAGTAAGAGTTGCACGGAGGGATCCTTCGGGCGACCTGTCGGCGCTGCGCGAGACAAGAATCCGGCCTGCAACGACGCGATCCATTGCGCACTCCCCCGATGATGTCGGGGCAGGCTCCATCCGCATTTTCAAGGAAATCGCCCATGACCGCTCGGTCACCACGGAAGAAAAAAACGGAAGAGAGTTCTTTTCAACCCGCGAAGCCGCCAAGGCCGCAAAGAGCCTTTGCGTTCTTTGCGGTTTATTTTCGGAGGAGCTTCAGTCAGGATGCGGACAGAGAAACGAACTCTGCGTACCCCTCTTCCCACTGCTCCGACGGCTGTGGTTCGTAGGTTTCCACCTCAAACGAGTTACGGACGACGTCGCGCAGTTGCGTCACCGAAGCGATATCGCCCTTTGCCATCGCCTGCACGAGGATGTTGCCTGTTGCCGTAGCTTCAACGGGGCCGGTGACAACGGGGCGGTTGGTGGCGTCGGCCGTCCACTGGCTGAGCAGCTTGTTTTGAGAACCTCCACCCACGATATGGATGGTCTCAATCTTACTTCCCCGAATTTCCTCAAGGCACTCCACTACCCATCGGTACTTGAGGGCGAGGCTTTCCAGCGCGCAGCGCACCACCGCGCCCTTGTCTCCCGGTGGTGGTTGTCCGGTCTTTTCGCAATACTGCCGAATGCGGGCGGGCACGTCACCGGGTGCAAGAAAAAGCAGATCGTCGGGATCGACAATCGACCTCAACGCCGGCGCTGCCGCGGCCATCTGAGTGATCTGCTCATAGCCAAGTGCTTCGCCTTCTTTCTCCCATGTTCGGCGCGATTCCTGCACCAGCCAAAGCCCCATGATGTTCTTGAGGAATCGGAACGTGCCACCAACGCCACCTTCGTTGGTGAAATTCAACGCCAGAGTCCGGTCAGAGATGAGGGGTTTGCTGACCTCGATCCCCATCAGGCTCCAAGTGCCGGAACTGAGGTAGCACCAGTTGTCCCCTTTCGCCGGAACCGCGGCGACGGCGGAGCCGGTGTCGTGAGAGGCGGGGGCAATCACGGGCGCGCCTCCGGCGCCAACCTCCTCGGCAACGGAGGGGAGCAAAACCCCAAGCGCCGTTCCCGGAGGAATGATGTCTCCGAGGATGTGTGTCGGCAGGCCGAGGGATGCAAGCATCGAGGTCGCCCACCCGCCGGGGATACCGCCCTCCGGGTTGAGAGTGGGATTGAAGAATTGAGTGGTGGTAGCCTCGGTGAATTCGTTTGCCTTAACGCCGGTCAGGAGGTAGTGGAACAAATCCGGCATGAGCAGCAGTCGCTCCGCAACGCCGAGCAAGGGCGAATTCTCCTGTTGCATCGCGTAGAGCTGGAACAGCGTGTTGAGCTGCATGAACTGGATGCCGGTCTGCCGGAAGATCTCCTCGCGGGATACCTGCTTGAATGCCTCCTCCATCATGCCATCGGTGCGGGGGTCGCGGTAGTGAGATGGGTTTCCCAGCAGCACGTCGTCGCGTCCGAGCAGCCCGAAGTCGACACCCCAGGTGTCCACGCCAATGCCGCTCACGTCGCCGCCGTGGTCCTTGACACACTTGGCGATGGCGTTTTTCACTTCGCTCCACAAACGGGGGAAGTCCCAATACAGGCGATCGATGAACTGCACCGGTCCGTTGGGAAATCGATGCCCTTCCTCGAGTCTCAGCCTCTTCCCATCGAAGAATCCAACAACCCCGCGTCCGCTTTCCGCTCCGAGATCGATGGCCAGATATTTCCGCTCCATTGCCGTCATACGCCTCCAACTGAAATCCGCATATCGTGCTCGCCCGATTATAGGCCAGACCGCGGCGCCGTACAACGCGCGCTGCACGGGGGCGAATACAACAAGCAACTCGGACTCACGTTGTGGTCGCTTTTTATTGCTTCCTCGCCGCAACGCGCAGCGTCTCGATCTGCGCTTCCGTGCCGAGAACAATCAGCGTCGCTCCTGCCTCGATAGGCGCAGTTGGGTCGGGGTTGGCGAGTATTCTTCCATTGGAAGCCTTGATCCCCACGACGGCTGGCCGAGTGGGACTCAATTCTTCCAACTCATTCAGCGGCCGGCCCGAAAGAGGCGACCCAAGCTCGACCGCGATCTCGTCCATCGCAAACTCGAGTTCCTGAGAGTGCATTACTACGTCGAGAAAATCGGCGACGCTTGGCTGTAGAAGAGCGGCCGCCATCCGGCGTCCGCCGATGATGTACGGCGACAAAACGCGGTTGGCGCCGGCGCGGCGAAGTTTCTCCTCATTCTCCCGATAGACGGAACGTGCCACTATCAAAAGGGATGGGTTCAGCCCTCGCGCTGTGAGAGTGACAAAGGTGTTGTCGGCGTCGGTAGGCCCTACCGTCACGAGTCCCCGGGCGGCCCTGATCCTGGCCTGCAGGAGCGTCTCGTCTCGCGCTGCATCGCCGTTGATGTAGGGATAACCCAGCTCGTTTAAGAGCGGAAGCTGTTCCGGGTTGATCTCAATAACGACAAACGGCAGATCACGGCGCTTGAGTTCCTCCGTGATTTCCTGCCCCATGCGCCCGTGACCGCAAACGATGTAGTGGTTCTTCATTTTCTCGATAATCCTGTTCATCCTGCGCCTCCAGAATCCTCGTGAGAGTTGCTCGGTAACTGCTGCCTCCGTGAGGCTTTCCAGAGCCCATGCAAGCGCAACAACCCCGAAAACAATCAACGCCATCGTGAAGACCTTTCCCGAAGGGGAAAGCTCTTTGAGTTCCCGATAGCCCACGGTTGCCAGGGTGATGATGGTCATGTAGACGGCATTGAGCATCGACATGTGCTCGATGCAGACATACCCCAGGGTCCCTGTCATCACCAGCAGGACAATCAAAATCACTACGAGGCGCAGACGCGCCAATGGGTCGAAGGTCCTCACATCAACACCCGTTCCCGCGGCTTCTTTCGCATTGAGTCAACTCCCGGAAGCTCATCGAAAAGTGAATTGTCGTGTCCTTGCATATCCATCGGGATACCGTGAGGCAGACAATCTTGTCTGCCTCACACCGGCGTTGGATGGTACGTTGAGTACCGGAATCCGGGTGACAGCGCCAGTCCTCCTCCGGGCACGGCAACCGAGCTGCACGCGCACACGTACGATCGGGGGTCCTGCCCGAGTTCGTCCTTCAGTTCGTCCCACATGTCGCGCGTCTCGGTGCTGACGTACAGCGGCACGTTTCTATCCCAACGGCGCACTTCCTTGATGAGAAACCGGTAAATCTCCGCGCGCGTGTCATGCGGAAACGGGCCGGTGCGGACGCCTTTCATCTCTTCCGCTGCGTCGCGCGCCGCCTGCACGCATTCCGGGTCGAGAAGATCGGCGTTCAGCGTTGTTGTCATCGATTCAAAGGTGTTCCAGATGTAGAGGCAAAAACCGATAGATTCCGGCTTCGTCCGCTGCATCGCCTCCTCGATGATCCACGCGTATTCCTCCCGCCAGTTCCGCACCGGGATGACCGGTTTGAATTTGTACCGGACGGGGATGCCCATGTCCTGCACTTTCTGCGCCGCGTCGATACGGTCAATTGCCCTGCCTGTCCCCGGCTCCAGATCACGCGCCACCGCCTCACAGGTTGTGCTCCACACGCCCACCAGGCGGTCGCGGTGCGGGAGGTCGGCAAACCATTCGACATTGGAGCTGACAGTGTGGAAGTGCCCGTAGCGATCGTCGTGTTCGGAGAGTTTCCGTGAGAACACGTCGAAGAGTCCGTACTCCGGCTCCAGGGTGATAAGATCCGCGCCGTTCAGGATCATGCGAAAGACTTTGTTCCACGGGTTGGACTCGATGACGGGCCCAACAACTCTTTCCATGTACCCCTCGAGGTTCAGGGCGATGGCGATGTACTTCCCGGCCCTGCCGGTGCCGCAGTACTGGCACCCGTGAGAGCAGCCAACGACCGTCCCGAAGTTGTAGGTCGGCCAGCAGACGCAGTTCTCAATCTGGTCCCGCTGATGAGGGTGCTGGTCGATCGCCGTTGTCATGTGTCCCTCAATGGCTTGGAGGGTGTTCAACGACACACCTTCCGGACATCGGGCGAGGAGTGGCTTGAGATCAGGCCGCTTGTAGCTCAGGTCCATGGTGGTGAAGACAAGCGGCCGCGTGTACGCGAGCGTCTGACCGGGAGAAACCATCGCAGGTGGCCAGAGCCTTTCCAGCTCGAGAGCCACGTCTGGCAGATTCTCTTTTGTAATCCAGACGACATCGTCCGCGCTGTTTCCGATCGCAGCCAGCATCCGCTGCATCCGGGTCATGCAGGCGTCATCCTTGCGTATGCGTTCGTGGGCATAGACTCTGACGGGAGTAAGTGGGTACATGATTTCTCCTCACAATCCTGCACGCGCCATATTGCTCCACAAGGATCGGGACCTGCCTTTGGCAGGTATTGCGCGCCGGAGATGATTGTCGCGAAAAAAGCGTGCACTGGCAAGACTCGTCCAACGCGGAAACGGCAGCCGGTGCAGACCGACTGCCGCTAAATTTCAGTCCAGTAGTCTCAAGTCCTCAATCGCCACTTGCGATGACTGTCCAAAGCTTCTTCCGGATGCATGGGATGGAGTTGGCATTCATTCATTCAGAGAAGCTCCGCGCACGTGCCTGTCACAGAAGGCAATGTTACCTCCTCCATTCGTATACTCGTTACGGATGAAAGCACCCCCTCACCCTCGAACCCTTTGGGTTCGCGCCCTCTCCCCATCGGGCTGACTCTCAGACACACTTGACACCGTGAGCTACATCCGGTAAACTAGTGCATCCTTTTGTAAATTCTTCGACATTAGACGCCGGATCGCTTCAGCGTCCGGTAGCTCACACAACTGACTACCGAGCGCCAATAAAGGACATCTTTTCTCCCTTTTCAACCCGTCCCGGGCGCCCGGGACGGGTTGAAAAGGGAGAAAAGGAGGGTAGCCTCCATCGTGTAGCTGCCTGTGTGAGCTACCGGACGCTGAAGCGATCCGGTGTCCTTTTGTGGGGGAACTTCCAAAACGACGCACTAGATGTCATCCCCAGGCGTCAGTTTCTGCCTTCACGAATACCGCCGCACGCGCGGTATAGGGGTTCTCGCAATAATATTTTCATTCGACGAGACGCCGATGGTTCCGGCTGGGCTGGATAGGACTGATTATCACAAATCTGACTTACACCCACCCCTTCTCCATTGACTCAACCGTTTGGTTCTGGTATATTTTGACAGGTATCTTGCGGCATCTATTGCGGTCCTCGACTAAGTCCGGATGGGCTACTCGACAAGGTTAAGAAATGGCCCTGCGCTATCGCATTGGACGCTGTCCTCTCCCAACATGCACTTGCCGTAGCTTTGTCGCGGGCGAGGCGGATCGGCTGATTGACAAAGCTGAAGCTTTATCCAACGGCAGAAAACGTGGATTCTCAACCTTGACGAGTATGACATTGTCCTTTATTTCTCGGTGTTCCACTCGATGGGCGCTCACCGGCGCGCTCTGCGTCCTGGTTTGCCCCTCCCTCCAACTGCACGCTCAACAGGCCGCTGCAGAACCGGAATCCCAGCGATATCCTGGCCCCCTCAAACTGGGGAGCCTCGTCTTCTCGTTCTCGCCGGAACGCGGCTTTGTCCTGAACGACCACGGAATTCCCATCATTGACGGGTCCAACCTCCGCGTCGTAAACAGTGCATGGAAGCGAATCTATTTCAACCTTGCCGAAACTTCTCCCACCGTGACCGTCGCGGATACCGACGGAGGGAAGGCGCTAACCATATCCAACATTCCGCCGACGGGCGAAGGTGCCGCCGCCAACACGAATTTCGTTTACACCCTCCATATCACAGTGTCTCCATCCCAACCTTCCCCCCCCTCGGAACTCGTAAATGGCAACTTGGTATCCTTTCGTCTATCCTACCGAGCCTCGCAGCAACTCAATGCGAAGGTGGAATTTGCCATGGGGTTCCTGAATGCAAACCCCATCAAAGGTCGGAAATATGCCAGCGTTCTGGCCGCGAATAAGCCCGGCGGCTTCCTGCCGGTTGCCCCTTCGTTGCACAACACGCGAGTTCCACCGTTCGAGTCCAAGTTCAGCCGACTATGGATCAATACTCGGTTGGGCGACTGGCACTTCACAGCGACAGGCGACTATCCTGTCCTCACGCTGCTTGACTCACGCGGGCAACACTGGGCGGTGAAATCGGGGAAGTCGGTATTCTGGTTCGGGGTTCCGGGAGCGGAATTGCCGACGGGAAAAGAGGTAACGGTTGGGGCCGAATTCCGATTCTCATCATCGGCGCCGGCCCAGATATCCCCGCTTCCCCCACTGGCATTGCCCGCGGCCATCTCGCAATCGGAAATCAGTAACGCGCGTGTGCCTACCGAGAAGCCTTTGCTACTGGTGCCAACCCCGCAGCATTTTGAGGCACGAAAGCAGGACTTCATTTTCACGGACGACACGGTCATCTACCTTCCTCCCAGACCCACGGAGCGCGACACTCTTATCGCGGACCTTCTGCGCCAGGAGTTGGAGCAAGTGTACGGCATCCGCATCCGCGCGCTTCCGTGGGATGGGTCCGTTCCTCCATCGGGGACGCGGATGCCAAAGAACTGCATCATTCTCGGAGAAACAAACATCCACCCCGGATCCGATCTCATCTGCCGTCGCGAGAAAATTGAAGTGTCCCCACAAAACCCCGGCCCCGAGGGGTATGTTATCAGCGTAACGGAGAACTATGTCCTCGTCTGCGGAAGCGATCGAGCCGGCACCTTCTACGGGACACAGACATTGCTCCAGATGATCACCCCCCGCGAGGACGGAATGGTCATCGTTACCGGCGGACTGATCCACGACTCCCCGGACTTCGAATTTCGCGGAGTCCATTTGCTAGCCGATGACGACGCGGGCACGTGGATTGGAGAACTGATCACGAAAGTTCTTTCCAAACACAAGATCAACAATATCGTGTTGGAGTGCGAATACGCCAAGTGGGACAGCCACCCGGAGATCCACCAACCGTGGGGCATGACAAAAGAAGAGATGCGCCAACTCAAAGAATTGGCGGAGAAATACTTCATCCGTATCACGCCTCTCGTCCAGTCCCTGGGACACTGCGAATGGATGTTCGCGAACGGGCAGAACCTCGACCTTGTGGAAGAACCCGACCAGGTTTATTCGTATTGTCCGTCTAACCCCAACTCCTACGCCTTTCTCTTTGACATCTTCCAGGAGGCCATCGACGTCTTCCAGCCCGAGTACCTCCATATTGGGCATGATGAGATCACCCGCAAGGGTCAGTTCGGAAAGTGCAAAAGGTGCGCGGGGCGTCCGGCGTCACTGCTGTTCTCAGAGAATGTTCGCCTGCTCCAGCAGTACCTGGACGCACGGAAAGTGCGAACCATGATGTGGGGTGACATGTTGCTTGCGCCCTCGGAAGCGCAGGATGCCGCCCACGGTGGGCTGCCTTATGACACCTACCAGTCCCGACCTGCAATCTCCAGGGACATCACTATCTGCGATTGGCACTATAACCCTTATCGCGACTATCCCAGCGCAAGAATGTTCGTTCGCGAGGGGTTCCCTGTCATCGGAGCAACCTGGCACAACCGTCGGAACATCTTCTACTTCAGCAAATCAGCTAAACAGGCAGACGCTCTTGGGATGTTGCAAACTACATGGACTGGCTACCGGGGGAATCGTACGGCCCTGCAACGGCAGGTCAACCAGATCTCAGCGTACATTGTTGCGGCGGACTACTTCTGGAGCTCCGGGAACCCTCCCATTGAGCAGTTTACTTACCGACCTTCACAGGTGCTGCAGGAGTCCCTCTCCCGCAAGCCTGCTGTACGAACCGCGCAGGCCGGGTTTATCGTGGACTTGAACCCCATAACCAACATTGAACTGATGGATACCGGACGTGCAGGAAGCTGGCTCGGATATGGACTGCGCTTCGACCTCCGAAGGATGCCCGTCGGCATGACGCGCCTCGGAAGCCTCCTGTTTGACATCCCGTCTCGTCGTCGAGGCATTGCCGCGTCAGCGGCGATGTTGAGGGGAACCTACACCGAACCACAGCAGTTCCCGGACAACATCGCGATTCCTGTTGGGCGCAAGGCCAACGCACTCGCATTCCTGCACACCTGTGGCTGGCGAGTTGCCGATGGAACCAAGATTGGAGAGATCCAAATCACCTTCTCCGGCGGCAACACGCAGACCATCGATATTGTCTATGGCGAGAACATATACGCATGGGACGACGAGGTCCACTCGAACGCCGACGGGGCAGCCGTCTGGCACGGCGCAACCGTAGCGGGAACCCCGGTGTCCGTATCCGCCTTTGTGTGGGAGAATCCCACCCCTGACCAGGTCATCGATACAGTAAGTGTCCGATCAACCGACACAGAAGCGTCGCCAACCGTCATCGCCCTGACGGGGCTCACCACCGTAACGAATGGGCAAACAGGCGCACACGTCAGTCATCAAGAAACGGACACCGCCCCCCGGGGCCAGCTCACGAGGGCCGTCGAAGGGTAAGCACATCCATGTTCTATCTGCTGTCAAAGGTTCTCGCGTTCATTGTCTACCCGCTGTCGTTCGCGACCCTCATTTTCGCCATCGCGTGCCTTCTCCATAATAGGCGTCGGCGTGTCTCCCAGATACTAATTGGCACCGCTGCTTGCTGGCTGTATCTCTGCTCGATCGAGCCGTTTGCGAATATTCTGTTGTCGCCGCTGGAATCGCCTTTCAGAGGCTCGCGGGACAATCTCCCCCGTCCCGACGCGATCATGGTTCTGGCGGGGATGTCCGATGCCATCAATTCGTCCAGCCGTTGGATTGAACTGACTGAGTCCAGCGACCGTCTGATCATGGCGCTGCAACTGGCCAGACGTCATCCCCGTGCGATACTGATCCTCAGCGGAGGGAGCGGGGACCTATTCGAGCAATCCAAAAGGGAATCCGTCTTCTTGCGCGACCTTGCGATGGACCTCGGGATAGAGGACGAGCGGATATTGGTGGACTCTCGCTCCCGTAACACCCGCGAAAATGCAATCGAGACAGCGAAATTGCTCGCCGGCCGCGATCTCAGCGATGTCGTACTCATCACCTCCGCCTTCCACATGCGAAGGGCATTGGGATGCTTCCGGCGGTTGGGGCTGCGACCCTCCGCCTGCGCCGTTGACTTTCGTGGACACCACTCAAACTACGACCCATTCTCCCTCATCCCTGACGCCACCTCCCTGCAAGGATCAACCTCTGCGCTTCGGGAGTATGTGGGACTTCTTGCGTACAAGTTGCAGGGCTATATTTAGCAGCGCCAACTCCATGCGTGCTGCGTGCGTGCCTGCATTCCCGGATTTACAGCGCCACCGTATTGTGCTATCTTTGGGTCACACGTTTACAATCACGAGGAGGCAAACCACCCATGGCCAACAGAGCAAAGGCGAAACTTGGAGTCGGTATTCACGGCGCGGGCTGGGTTTCCAGTGAGCACATCCGGGCTTTTACGAACAACAAGGAATGCGAAGTCGTTGCCATCTGCAGCCGCCGAGAAAGCAGCGCTCGCGGCAAAGCTGACGAGGCAGGACTTGAGTGCAGCATCTATACCGATTACCGTCAGTTGCTGGACGACCCTTCGGTAGATATTGTCGTCATTTGCACCCCCAGCAACCTGCACGCCCAGGAGACCATCCTCGCGGCCAAGGCCAATAAGCACCTCCTCATTGAGAAACCTGTGGCGCTCAACCTCCGCGATCTCAAGAAGATGTCGGAGGCGGTGGACGAGGCGAGCGTCAAGACCGTTGTGGGCTTCGTGCTTCACTGGAACCCCCTGTTTGACACAATCAAGGCGCTGATCGCCGATGGGGCCATCGGCAAGATTCACTATGCCGAAGTCGACTACTACCACGGTATCGGCCCCTGGTACGGTCAATTCGCATGGAACATCAAGAAGGAAGGCGGCGGGAGTTCCCTTCTTTCCGCCGGATGTCACGCGCTGGATGGACTTCGCTATTTCGTGCAACAGGAAGCGACGGAGGTTGCATCCTTCTCGACAAAAAGCTGCTGTCAGGACTTCCAACCTTACGAGTATGACTCCACCTCGGTCACGATCATCAAGTTTGCGAATGGTTCCGTTGGCAAGGTCGCATCGCTCATCGACTGCAAAATGCCCTATGTCTTTAACATCATGCTTTGCGGCAGCGAAGGGACCATCCGTAACAACCAGATACACTCTACAAAGAAGTATCCCGGGCTGCTGAAGGATCGGTGGGTCACCATACCCACCATTCTGCCAGACAGCGGCGACGTCACTCATCATCCCTTCCAGGGAGAAATCGACCATCTCATTGACTGCATCCTGAGCGACCGGGAATCGTCTCTCAACCTTGCAGATGCGTACAAGACCCACGAGATCATCTTCGCTGCTGACAAATCCGCGAAGACGGGCAAACCGATCAGGCTACCGCTAAAATAGGCTGTCTATGGTGAACTCCGGCAGGGAGTAGCGATCAACCGAATGACGACTCCCCGATTCCCCACACACTGTCTTCGGGGCGACTGTCGATGAACCGAGCACTTCTGCTCCTGACAATCTCGACGGCGATCAGCCTGGTACTCCCACCGGGGGAAAACGGCGCGTCTGCGAAAGGTTCTGACAAGGCAATCGTTTCGACCGTAAGCGCGCGGTCGGAGTTAGGAGAATCCATCGAACACGTAAACTCGGTCGCGTTCGGGGCCGATGGGAGCGCATTCGTTCTGGCTCGTTCCCCGGCTCGGGTCATCGTCCTCACCCAGGACGGCGTGTATGCCCGTGTGATCGATCTCTCGACAGAACGCGGCGATGTGCCTGCCTGTCAGTTCCCCTACGACCTCGCCGTTGACGGCAAAGAGAGAATCTTTATTTCCGACGCGGGGACCCACAGAATTTTTGTCGTCAATCTGGATGGGACGCGCAGTGTCCTCGCTGGCACTGGCACTCCAGGTTTCACAGACGGGCCCGGGAGCAAGGCCCGGTTCAACCGACCGGCCGGACTGACTTTGGGCATTGAGGGGAACCTGCTAATAGCAGACTCCGGCAATCACCGCATCCGGCAGATCGACAGCAAGGGTGTGGCGTCCACTGTCGCAGGGGTGGGCACTGCGGGACTGGAGGACGGGGAACCTCTGAAAGCGCGTTTCTCAACGCCCATCGATGTTTGCAGCGATAGCGCCAACAGACGACTGTACGTGGCCGACTCGGGGAACCACTGTGTGCGGCAGATCGACGGAGATAACGTCGTGACACTGGCAGGCAATGGACAGCCCGGCCGGGCCGACGGCTGGGGCATCACCGCGCAATTCAACATTCCCGCGGGTCTGGTGTCGGCGGGAACTGCCGGATTGTTCGTCGCGGATCGCGAGAACCACCGCGTCGTCCACATCGCTTCAGACGGAACCGTCAGAACTGTCTGCGGAGGAAGAAAAGCCGGGGCACGCGATGGGAAGGGACAAAAGGCCGAATTTAACCAGCCCGGCAATCTGTCCATCGCTCCGGACGGTTCGGTGTGGCTCGTGGATTCCGGGAACGACGCCCTGCGGAGGATTCAGTTTCCCGCGCTGGCGATTCACGTCGGCACACCGTCCGTCGGCCCGGAACCGACCGCATCCACCACTCCGGAAACGGAACATGCTGCCGGGACCACGCACGCGCCACCGGGCACAGGAAGCGAGGAACCAACACCCGTCCTGCACATCATCGTCGGGTCCAATCCAAGTTGGGTTCCCGTCGGCAAATCATCCGTCATCACCGCCATCGTGACCACTGAACGCAAACGACCTGTGCCCGAGATCACGGTGACATTCACGGTAGAATTAGGCAGCGGGCGGCTCGCCGAACGTAAACAATCTGGGCAGACAAAAACCGATTCTGCGGGCGTCGCTCAGATGGAGCTACTCGAAGTCTCTCTGGGAGTCAATCGCGTCCGCGTCACTGCGCCCAACGCGGAACCCGAGACCATTACCATTACGGGAGGAGTCGAGTAGCGCGCTTCCCGTGCCGACATCACGGAGGCGCACGCCAGTCTGATCCCAATTTGGCTGCCCCCCCCGACCCCTCGACTGTGGATAACTCGGCCATACCCCTGGCTCGGACGCCAATTTTGCTGTCGTCCCACGCGAATTGCCTCACGGACACCACGGCAAACGGAGTAGAATATCGGCAATTGCGTTTGAGACGACAGCCAAAAGGGAATCATGATAAGCATTACATCTGCCCAACCGCAGAAGGAGGAGCAGTCCACGATGAGAAAAACGCAAACGTCCAACCGCTCCGGTTTCACTCTGATCGAGCTGCTGGTGGTTATCGCCATCATCTCGATTCTCGCAGCAATCCTGTTCCCCGTCTTCGCAAAGGCGAGAGAGAAGGCTCGAACAGCGAGTTGCCAGAGCAATCTGAAGCAGCTTAGCACCGCCATGCTGATGTACGTGCAGGACTATGACGAGGTGCATCCCTACGCAAGCGCTGGGAACAACACTTGGCCGCGTCTGATCCATCCTTACACCCAGAACCTGCAGGTCTATCTCTGTCCATCGGCAGATGATTCCGGAATTCAGAATCCCAACGATGACCCTGATGTTGTAACAGGGAACTCCTACGCGTACAACGTGATCAGATCGAACGAATGGATCACTTCAGGGTGGGACAACGCGGGCAAGACGGGATATCGTCAGAACGGCGCCAGCTCAACCGACCCGGTGGCTCTGGCTGAAATTGAGGACCCGGCGACGACGCTCATGTTTGCTGACGGACAGGAAGACGGAAATAATACACTCTACATTATCTGGAAAGAAGATCACACCGACCACGGTGTGACAGGCGACATTCGAGTGTCCGACCGTCACAACGACGGCTTCAATGCCGCTTTCGGGGACGGCCACGTGAAATGGCAGAAGTTCGGATCAACGAAGCCGGGGGTCTGGTCCATTCAGTACGATTGAGGGATTGAGGGATCGCTACCCCACCAGCTTCGAGGGATCCAAGGGAGCGGAGGTGTCGTCGCCGACCTCCCGATCCATCCGTTCACCAACAGCCTCGCTCACTCCATCCTCAATGTTTGCATGCTCACTCAGCCGCACCGACGACGCCCACCGCGCTCTCGTCGACGCCCATTCGCGCAGATACTCGATTTCCTCCCGGCGCGTTCGGGAGAGCGGAATCGTCGCTCGCAGATCTCCCACGATGTCTTCGGTGGTTACATCCCGCTTGGCATCGAAGGCATCGTACAGCCCGGCGATGATTGCCTGCTCAATCTCCGCGCCGCTGAAGCCACGCGACTCCGCGCAGAGGCACTCGACGTTGAACTTAGCAGGATCGCGCCGCCGCTTCTGCAGGTGGATTCTGAAGATGTCTTCCCGTTCCTTGTCGCCAGGCAGGTCCACAAAGAATATCTCGTCCAGCCTGCCCTTGCGCATGAGTTCCGGGGGCAGAGAGGCAATATCGTTGGCCGTTGCGATGACGAACACCGGCGCTTTCTTTTCCTGCAACCACGTCAGGAACGAGCCGAAGACTCGAGACGACACCCCACTGTCGTCGTCTCTTCCTCCACCAAAGGCTTTCTCCAACTCGTCCAGCCACAGAACACACGGCGCCAGTGACTCCGCAACCTTGAGCGCCCTCCTCATATTGGCCTCGGACTCGCCAATCCACTTGCCGAAGACGTTGCCAACGTCAAACCGCAGGAGGGGCAGCTTCCACAAAGCCGACACGGACTTGGCGCACAGACTCTTCCCACACCCCTGCACCCCGAGAAGGAGAATCCCTCTTGGCTCGGGCAGCCCAAAGCGTCGCGCCTTCTCGCTAAACGCCGCCGCCCGCTTGCGCAGCCAATCCTTCAGCAGGTCCATGCCCCCAACGTCTCGAAACTGCTCCTCTGCCTCGTAGAACTCCAGAATCCCCGTCTTACGGATAATCTGCTTCTTTTCCATCAACACGATCTGCACGTCACGAGCGTCGAGCTTCCCGTCCAATGCCAGCGACTTCGCGAAGACATTCTCTGCTTCGTCAAGGGTCAGTCCCAGTGCAGCCTTAAGAAGCGCCTCGCAATCGGGTTCGTCGATGCGCACGCTGATGCTGGGGTTATCCTTGACACGCCGCAACAACTCCTGCAGAACCTGTGCGAGGTCCTCGACGGAAGGCAGGTCGTAGTCCACCACCGTCATCTCCTTCTCCAAGTGTGGAGGGACTTTCAGGATGGGGGACAGAATTAGCACAGTGTGGTAACTGCGTTTCAGAGCATAAGACAAATCACGGAGTTTGCGGACGATCACGGGGTCATCGAGATAGGGATCAAAATCCTTCAGCAGAAAGATAGTGGGGGTTCCTTCCTTACCGAAGTCAGAAGCAATGTAGTCCAGCGCGGCCGCCGCTTGGTCAACTGCCGCGTCACTGCCCGACGGCCGGTTGGCGCCAAATGGCCGGGTGACCGACCAGACCATCAGTTGCTTCTTCGTACCGGCCAGCTCTCGAAGAGCGTCCTCAACACGATCCTCCTCCCACGAAACAACGTAGATGATCGGGTACCGCGCGCGGATGAGCACGTCGATCTCGCGATTAATCTCTTTGCCTGTTCGCATGGAAGTTCAACCTGATTGCTGATTTTCTCAGTGCAGCCCCATTCGCACCACGCGGTGGTTCAGTGAGTCGGCCACGTACAGGGAACTACCATCATGACTCACCGCGATCCCCCGAGGTCGATGGAGGCGGCGCGAGGGGCTCCCGTTCTCACCGTCAACCAGGACAAAGGGGAATCCCTCGTTTGTGATACACAACACGCGATTTGCCGCTGCATCTGTTACGTACAGATTTCCGTTTCCGTCGGCTGCGATGCCGCAAGGCTCCATCAACGTCGTTCGGCTCCCCTCCGCAGTAATCGCCTTCCCAACAGAATGCCGGCCGGGGAGCACCTGAACGATTCTCCGATTCAACGTGTCCGTCACATACACACAGAAGTCCGAACCGATCGTAATGCCCTGTGGTCGGTTGAAGCAGAAACGGTCCCCACCATCGACGCATTGCAGGAAGCGGCCGGTTGCCGAGAATTGCTGAACCCGGTTGTTCGATGTATCCACCACCCACACGTTATTGAAATTGTCGAGTGCAACGTCCGCAGGATTGGCGAGACACGACATGGCCGACCCGCGCCGACCGATGCCCAGCATGAAACGCCCTCGGGCGTCGAACCTCTGGATTGCGGAATTGCTGCGGTCAGAAACATAAATGCTTCCCACCCCATCCACGGCGACTCCGCTGGGGAAAAGGAAGCGTCCCGGTTCATCGCCCTTGCCACCAATGGTGTACACGTCACCATCGTCCGTGATCTTCTGGACACGATGATTATGCATGTCAGCCACGTACAGGGCCCCCACTCCATCGACGGCAATGCCCCACAGGGAGTTAAACTCACCAACACCGCTTCCATAGCTGCCGATGATCTCCTCAATCTCTGCGCAGCGAGGAACGATGGGGCAAGGGGAAACGGTGGCCCGTGCGGGAGGGGACTTCGGTAATGGTTCATCCCCGATTTCGAGGAAGTCGAAACGGCTGCTTCTCACTGGTAGGCATTCCTCCGAAAATAAATCGCAAAGACGCAAAGAACGCAAAGGCTCTTTGCGGCCTTGCCGGCTTCGCGGTTGAAAAGAACTCTCTCCCGTTTGCATCTTCCGTGGTAACCGAGCGGTCACGGGCGATTCCCTTGAAAATGCGGATGGAGCCTGCCCCGACACCATCGGGGGAGTGCGGAATGCGAAGCGTATTGCATCCTTGCATGCCGAATTTTCATCTCGCGTAGTGCCGACAGGTCGGCATGAATGATTCCCTTATGTTCCACCGTCCATCTTCTCTCGCCGAGGGGCGGGGGCTGAAGGCAGGCGACGCAACACCACGATGACACGAGCGCTGGTCTCAGTCAACCGAAGACCGTTCGGTTGACTAAGATCAACTTGTCGCGAGGTAGTTGCCGTTGCTCCGGAAATATCAATTTCATCCGTCGCTACCTTCTGCACTGTTCTCAGGTTCTCCGGAGATCCACTGATCGTGACACTGGCCGGCTGCACGGTAATCTCCTCAATCTCATATCCCTGGGCTGGCTGCCCGGACACGAGCGGTTCTACGCGAATCTTCTTGTTCTGCTCTGTCTGACTGACGCCAATATGCACCCGTGCAGTGGGGGGATGGACGACAATACCCGCAACCTTGACCCCCATTCTGTCCACGGGAAAGAGACTCACCTGCTCATCGATATCACGGACCCGACTCGCAAGATGCACCTTGGCGAATATGATTCGCACTTCCCTGACAAGTCCCGAACGTCCGGTCACCGTCGCCTGGGTTGGGGTACAGTCGGGCTGACTCATCGTATACTCCGGTGGCAGCTTCCCTGCTGTTCTCACCTCAACGTCGAAGGTGTGAGAGACAACCTCGTCAAGCACAACCTCTGCCACCTCGGGGTCCACCGATACATCACCGGCGCGAACCCATGTCGGCACGACAAACGTTACCTTCAGCTTGCGGCGTCCAACAGTGGTCCCGGCCAAGTCAATCTGGGCCCGGATGTCAGAGGGACGAACCTTCAGTATCTCCTCTCGAAATCCTCGAATCGCCAGTCTCACGGTCTCTGTTCTCTCAACGACCTGGAGGTTCTCGGGAAGATTCACGACCCCAAGTGGCACTTCCAGATACCTCCTCTCGATGGGGTGTTGAGCACTTCGCACATGGGTCCATATCAATACGGCAATAGCGAAGGCCGCCACCTTGTACCCAACGTTGTGCTTCAAGGAATCGATCATGACGAACCCTCTCTGTTTCCAGCTCGGAACCACCGACGGGAAGACGTTGGTTGCTTGGCTGTGGGTTGAAGCAACGAAAGGAGATGGTCGCGGAGAGCGTCCACTTTCAGTCGCGAATTGATCGTTCCGCCTTGGGCAATACTGATATTCCCCGACTCCTCCGAAACGACGATAACCAACGCGTCGCTGGCCTCGCTCACACCCAGCGCAGCGCGATGGCGCAGACCGAAGGCAGACGGCAGTGTAGCGCGGTTCGTCAGCGGAAGAATGCAGCCGGCGGCGAGTACTTGCGTCCCGCGCACAACAACGGCACCGTCGTGGAGCGGACTGCCGGGATAAAAAATGGTGTTAAGGAGCGAGGCGGACACAGCGCCGTTGATTCTCTTGCCGGACTCGACAATGTCCTGCAGACCGACTCGATTCTCCAACACAATGATCGCTCCATACTTGTGTCCTGCGAGGTACTCCACCGACCCAATGAGTTCATTAACCGCGATGGGGACAGCCCCTCTAAAAGCCGAAGTGCCCGGGATAAAGCGACCGCGCCCCATCTGCTCCAGCGCAAGACGCAACTCAGGCTGGAACAGAATCACAAGAGCCACAACACCGGGGATCAGCATCTGCCCCAGCAGCCAATGGAACGCGTCCAGGGAAAGCCAGTCTGAGAGCTGATACACGACGAGAAGGAACAGAACGCCCTTCACCAGTTGCACCGCGCGAGTGCCCTTCAGCAAAACCAGAAGGTGATACAGCACCCAGGAAACCAGCAGTAGGTCGATGAGTACCCAAAAGTCAATCTGGGCCAATTGCTCCCTGTATCGAATTACGGTGTCCAACGGCATCAATCAGGAATCCTCGCACGAGGTCAGGTGAAGTGTGCTGCCCGAAGTCACCTAAACATACCATGCCGACCTACTTCGGTCAATCGCATGATTCCGCGAGATTGACACCTCCAAGTTGGTGCAATAGAATCCTCATGGAACAGCAAGGAGCAAGCCATGAAAAGCCTCAAACACGTCTACCTGGTCAGACCCAGAGGGTTTTGCGCCGGGGTCGTACGCGCCATCGAGATTGTTGAGGCAGCCCTCAGCATCTATCCACCCCCCATCTATGTTCGGAAAGAGATTGTCCACAACCGACATGTCGTCGAAGAGCTCCGAAAGAAAGGCGCGGTGTTCGTCGACACACTGGACAATGTGCCGGAGGGAGCCATCACCATTTTCAGCGCCCACGGCGTTTCACCCGAAGTGAAAGAAAGTGCAGAAGAACTCAGGCTCAGAGTTATCGATGCCACCTGCCCATTGGTGACCAAGGTGCACTTGGAGGCGCTCCGCTTCTCACGACAGGGGTACTCGATTGTCCTGATCGGGCACAAGGGACACGACGAGATTGAGGGGACAATGGGTGAGGCGCCGTTGGCGACCCAACTCGTGACCAACGTTCTGGACATCGACCAGCTCGACGTGCCAGACCCACAGAAAGTCGTCTACCTGACGCAGACGACCCTGAGCGTAGACGACGTAAGCGGGATCGTGGAAGCCCTTCGTCGGAAGTTCCCGAACCTCACTTCTCCCCCCAAGGACGACATCTGCTACGCCACACAGAATCGCCAGTCCGCCGTCAAGGAACTCGCCAAACATGCCAGAGTCATCTTTGTTGTGGGTGCCGAGAACAGCTCCAATTCACAGCGTCTGAAAGAAGTGGCAAGAGACTGCGGCGCGGCATCGTACCTCATCAATGACTATACCGAGATTGAGGCATCTTGGCTCGCGGGGATTGAAGCCGTTGGGATCACAGCCGGAGCATCCGCCCCGGAGGAGCTGGTCCGCCAAGTGGTGGACTACTGCTCCCAATCAGGAGACGCTGCTGTCATTGAGCTCGAGGCGATAGAAGAAAACGTGGTCTTTGCGCTACCAGCGGAACTCTCGTATCACCGCGAATTATCCACGCACTGCGCGCCACCGACCGCACCGCCGACGCAATGTACCGGGGCACTCGACGCACCGACCCTACTTCCTCTTCAACAGCAGTAGTACGTTCTGTTCGACCGTCTTCTCCAGCCCAGGCTTGTATCCGGGGTAAACGTAGCGGATGATTCCCTGACGGTCAATGAGGTATGTCGTGGGCTGCTCACGGACACTGTAAGAGTCGGACACCTTGCCGTGCGCGTCCAGAAGCACTTCGTACGAAATGGACCGTTTCTTTAGGTACGGTGCCACTAACTTCGGATCCTCATCCATGGCAACACCAATGACGACAAGTCCCTTCCCCCGGTATTTCCTGTGAAGGGATTCCCACTGGGGCATTGCAGTCTCGCAGGGCTTCGCCCATGTCGACCAGAAGTCGAGAAGCATCGCATCTGCACTCAGTTGTTTGGAGTCGACGACCCGGCCGTTCACGTCTTTCTCCCTGAAAGAGGGCGCACGGGTCCCAGGCTTCAACTCAGCCAATACAACAGCGCTGAGGGACAGTACCAGAACCATCGTCTGGAAGAAAACGGCGTGGACGTGCTTTCTGTTATCGACTGCGCGTAGAAACAGCATAGGTGCAACCCCCCGTATGGAGCCCGGATATTGCGTATCATTATTGCACCTGTCAATCCATCAGGCAAGCGGTACCGCAAGACGGACTCAATCACACGCGCCTGACGTTACCCACTGACCCAGGGTTCCATGAAGTGCGCCTGCTCTGATACACTACAGGGCGTCCACCCGTTGCCGGAAGGGCGGAGACGGCCCGCCGGCGCGGCGCTTCGTAACGATGCAGCTGTCGGCACACACCATAAACCAACAAACGCCAAACTGGAGCAGCATCAATGGCGCGCAAGGACGCGGGAGACCGCCTCTGTCAGGCACTCTATCTCTGACGATTTGCAGAGGGACAAATGGGGACGAGAGGGGGACAGCGCCGAGATCGAGTCTCCCGCACCCGCGTTGAGAATGATTGGAGGCAGGTTCTCACGACCAAACACGCCGGTCCACGATTTTGTTTCACCACAGACGCCCGAAGGAGGATCGACAATAATCAGGTCAGGCTGGCCGAGGTCTATCTTCTGTTCCGCTTGCCGCGGATGCCACGCCGTGAGGATGTTATATCCAAGCCGGCTCAGAGCGTCTTCGTACAGCCGACGCAGATTTGCATGGGGTTCAATGATCAGGATTGTCTTCACTGGGCCGCTCCCTTCGCGTGATTACGTTACAGCAATTCTACACGCAGAATGTGTCGCGCATATTTCGGTGGCGTGAACTTTAGACGCCGCAGTTAATGGCAGTTTTCTCCAACGCTACAATCAGGAGGCATCTCTTTGAGAATCGCTATTGGCGGGATCATGCACGAATCCAACAGCTTCAGCCATACGCGAACCAGTTTGGCTGACTTTCAGCAACAGAGCATCTATTACGGGGAGAATCTCATCGACGCCTGGCGACACAACCATCACGAGATGGGAGGGTTCATCGAGGGAGCAGAAATGTGTAGTTACGAGCTTTCCCCACTGCTCATGGCGTCGGCAACCCCAGCCGGACCTGTATCAGCAGACGCATTTGAGAGCCTCGTCGGAGAGCTCCTCAGACGGCTTCGTAACGCCGGCAATATTGACGGGCTGCTTCTCGCCTTGCACGGAGCGATGGTCTCCGAAGAACACCTCGATGCAGACGGGGAAATCGTCGAACGTGTCAGGCAGACCGCAGGCCCTGATTTGCCAGTTGTAGTGACTCACGACTTCCATGCCAACGTCTCCGAGCGCATCGTCCGGCACTCCACCGCGCTCATCGTCTACAAGACCAATCCCCATGTAGACCAACGACAACGGGGGCTTCAGGCAGCTCACCTCATGGCGCGGATTGCCAGAGGTGAAGTGAAGCCCACGCAGGCTCTCGCCAAACCCCCGATGCTGCTGAACATTCGTTTCCACAACACGAGCCAGCCACCCCTCGTTGGCATCATGGATGCGCTTCGGCAGATCGAGGAAAATGACGACCGTGTCCTGGCAGCAAGCTTTGCGGGAGCCTACCAATACTCCGACGTGCCGGAGATGGGGCCCGCCGCAGTCGTCGTTACCGACGATGACTCCGCGCTCGCCCAGGGAGTGGCCCATCGAATCTCCGCGAGGCTCTGGGAACAACGCGATGCCCTCATCATGCACCTGCCGGATGCATGTGAGGGCGTAAAGATGGCTGTCGCTGAACACTCTCCCCCACCCGTCATCCTCGTCGATATGGGAGACAACATCGGGGGGGGAGCTTCCGGCGATGGAACGGCCCTGCTGCAAGAGCTCCTCCGGCAGAGGGCGAGCGGATGGCTCATCGTGCTCTGCGACCCGGAGGCTGTCAACTTGTGCGCAGAGGCGGGAATAGACTCCGAAGTAACGTTGATGGTTGGTGGGAAGTACGACGACCTGCATGGCGCGCCGGCACAGATTCGCGGACGAGTTCGCGCGTTGCACAACGGCAAGTTCGAGGAACGGGAAGCAAGGCACGGAGGCGTACGGTTCAACGATCAGGGAAAGACAGCAGTGCTGGCAATCAATGCCGAAAGCTCCACCGAAGAGAACTACCTCGTTCTGACTTCACGCCGACAACCGCCCTTCAGCCTGCAACAGATCCTGAGTCTCGGCATCGACCCCGCGCCAAGGAAGATCATCGTTGTGAAAGCCGCGGTTGCGTTCCGCGCTGCGTATGAACCCATCGCGGGCAGAATCATTGAAGTAGATACACCTGGATTGACATCGGTGAACCCCAGCCGCCTCAGGTACCGGCGCGTTCGGAAGCCGATGTGGGGATTGAACGGCGTTGCTGATCCCTGAGTTTGAAATCAATGGAGGAGACTCAACATGCCGCATTATGAAGAAGCTCTGCCGCTTGGTGTAATGACTGCACTCCACGGCGACCCTCTCGCCGCATTTACGCGAATCCGCGAAATGGGATTCCCGACGTGCCAGTTGCATGACCCCGGCGATGCCTGTCTCTACGGCCCGGACGCGCAGACGTATACAGAAAAGGTAAGAGACGCCATCCGGGAAACAGGCATTCGCATTACTTCGGTCTTCATTATGTTCAGGGGACACGTTTGGGACCTGGTGGATGGACCGCGCACCATCGGTCTCATACCGCCGGAGACCCGCGGCGAACGCGTCGTCCATGCCTGCGAGGTATCCAACTGGTGTCGCGAGGTAGGCATCAACGCAGTGACCAGCCATATCGGCTTCAGCCCAGAGAACCCCGACAATCCGGCGTATCCACGCTTCATCGATACAATGCGGGCCTTCTGCCGGTACTGCAAAGAGCATGGCCAAACCTTTGCCTTCGAGACCGGTCAGGAAACCGCAGCAACACTCAAGCGCACCATCGAGGACATCGGACTGGACAACGTGGGCGTCAACCTGGATCCTGCCAACCTGCTCCTTTACGGCAAGGATAGGCCGTTGGAGGCCGTCGACCTCATCGGCAAGTACGTCCTCAACACCCACTGCAAAGACGGCGTCTGGCCAGAACCGGGTGGGAGGTTGGGGGTGGAGAAGCCTTTAGGTGAAGGAGAAGCCCACATCCGTGAACTGATTCCAAAGCTCTACAACATGGGATACCGCGGTCCCCTAACCATCGAGCGAGAAATATCCGGGGAGCAGCAGATCAAGGACATCTTGAAGGCCAAGGCGCTGCTGGAAGAAATCAAGGGCAAGCTCCTGTCGGGTAACACCTGAAGGCGCCGCGGTCTGCTCCAGCATTCGGGAATGGCCGATCCCGTGTAAATTGTTGGCCAGCCACCAAGTGGTGGTCGTACATGCGGCTCCATTGTCCCTATCACCGAAAGTTGTCGCGTCTTGTCAACGTGGTGGCCAAGGTAAGCAAGAGAGCCCTCCCGTTGAGTGCACTTTGAAAAGCAAGCCTGGTTGGGGAGAGAGACCGCTGAAGTAGACTTGTGCGGGGGTTTTCCCCTTCAGGCGATAGCCTTGATGGGTTCGTTGATGGTTGTACCAGTAAAGGAAGAGCTGCAGGTCATACTCAAGTTCTTCCAGGGAGTTGTAGATTTTGCGGGACATTGCCGGGATGTAGAATTCGTGCAACAAGGTCTGGTGCAGCCGTTCACAGCTTCCATTGGTCCAGGCATGGCCCGGTTGGATGAAGGTGAGTGGGATTCCCAGTTGCCCGGCGCGTTCATGAAAGATGTGGTTACAATGCCCGTGTTCGTCTTTCCAGCGTGCGGCGGTGAACTCGGTTCCGTTGTCTTGCAGGAGCCGATGGATGCCGAGATTCTTCGCTTTGGCGAGCAGGTGGTTTTGCAGGAAGTCGATGGCGTTGGCAGCGTTACGAGCGGTGTAGAGTTTGATGACCGCATAACTGGATCGGAGATCGACGGCGAGGTGATGGTAGACGCGGCCGAGGACGCGCTGAACCGTCACTTCGAGCCTGGGGGTCTCGATCGGTTTCAGGAGATAGTCTACGGCATTGACCTCAAAGGCCCTGATCGCATACTCATCGTGAGCGGTGACGAAAACGATATAGGGCGGATTCTCCAAAGACTCCAATATGTCAAAGCCTGATTCTCCCGGCATATGAATGTCCAGAAAGATGACGTCCGGCTTCTTCGTGCGAAGAAGTGTCCGGGCTTGCGAGGCACTTCTGGCCAGACCGACAACCTCCACCTGCGGGTAGGACTTCAACATCCGCTTCAGGCTCTCCCGGGCCAGGCGTTCGTCGTCTACGATCACCGCATTGAGTTTGGTCATTTCCAATTACCTCCCGCAGAAAACACAGAAGCACGCAGAAAATCTTTTCGGGGAATTCCGTGATTCTCCTCAATCCGCTGGCCCCATTTCAAGATCTTTTCTGCGTCCTTCTGCGTGTTCCGCGGGCAATTCTGCCAGCTTCTTTGAGATCGAGAATCTTTCGTGTTCGACTTTGGGATGATGGCCGAAATTGACAAGAAGTCCGACCTTCAACCTGGTGGCGTGGAGGTAGTTGAGAATCTGCGCTCGGTGTTCATCCACCAGCTCCGAGACGGCTTTGATCTCAACAATGATCTTGTCGTAACACACGAAGTCCGCTTCGTAAGTCTTCTGCAAAGGGCGTCCCTTGTATTCGAGTTTCAACTGCTTCTTGGGAACGTGCAGGATGCCCTGCATCTCAAATTCCATCTCGAGGCATTCCTGGTACTCCGGCTCCAGAAGCCCACATCCTTTCTCTTTGTAAACCTCGAAACACGCCCCTATGATTCGGTATGTTTCTTCCTTATACAGAAACTCGCTCATCTTTCACTTCCGAGTTATTTCCCGCAGAACACGCAGAATCACGCAGAGATTCTTTGGTTCCGGCCCCAATCAACTTCTGCGTTTTTCTGCGTGTTCTGCGGGTAAGTGTATCGTCCCAACGATCCAGTTGTCTACCCCGCTACAATCGGGATCTTCGACTGTCCCGACGTCGAAGGTGTGCCGTTCCGTGTAGAGCAGCTCAAGGCGTTTGCGGAGATTCTCAAGTCCGAGCCGGGTTTGCTTCCTTGAGGGGCCGGTTCCCGGTTCGACCCATTTGCCGCTGTTCGCCACCTCAAGCTGCAATTCGCCATTCTCAACCACTGCCGCGATCTTCAGCCGCAACGGCAGCGCGCTGGTTTCCATTCCGTACTTGATCGCGTTCTCGACCAGCGGCTGTAAGATGAGGATGGGAACGTCGCACCTTCTCGCTTCCGAGGAAGCTTCGACTCGGACCTCAAGGTTCTCCTCAAACCGCACCTTCTCAACTTGGAGGTAACTCTCGATCGCTTCGAGTTCCAATTGAAGGGAAACGACCGATTCTTCCCGCCATTGCAGGGAGAAGCGCAGATACCGGGCAAGCTGCCGCACCAAATGGTGAACGCGCTCCGGCGCCTCGTGGGCCAATGCGTCGATAGAGTTAATGACATTGAATAGGAAGTGCGGGTTGATCTGGTAACGCAACGTCTGCAGGCGGGATTCCACAAGCAAACGCTCGGCTTCCACCATGCGCCGACGGTCCTCGGCGGCTTTCTCCAGGTCACGGCGATTCTGTTCGAGAGTCTCGGCGAGAGCGTTCAACCCGCGGGTAAGGCGACCGATCTCGTCATCGGACGTGTCGGACAGGCGATGATCAAAACGACCGCCCTGCAGGTCCCGCGCAATGCCCTGACACGCCTCAACCCGACGCGCCAGCGGGTTGGCGATGAGGTACACGGCGCACCACACCAGCACGAGAAGTATGCCGGCGACCAGAAACGTGACGCGCTGGATTTGCGTAATCGGAGCGAGGATTTCTTGCAGCGGCGCCTCCACGACGAGCATCAGTCCCGCCTCGTGAAGACGTCCGTAGGCAGCGATCACGTCGCCCTGTCGCCCAGCATACTTGGCGATCCCGCGGTCCCGCGTGAGCATGTCGCCGACGGCAGGAATATCCCGGGGCATGTTCGGCAGATTGACGAGTTGCCCTCGAGGCGCTTGTCCTTTGAGTTGCTCCATGATCAACTCGGGGTCGAAGATGTATGATCGGCCGGACTTGCCAATGGGCAGGGGCAGCATGAGGCGCTCGTTGACAATTCCGAGGTCGATCACCGCTTTGAGGACAGCGCCGACGTTCATGCCCGAGAGTACGGGGGTGTAAAGAGCGACGCACACCCGCTGTCCCGCGTCGCCGAGGTACGCCGGCGAAACGATCTGCTTTCCCGCTCGCGCGACAGCAAAGCTTGCGTCCCGCGCCAGAGAAGCCGCCTTGAGGGATTCAACATCTTCCGGTCGGGGGTAGGAAGATGCCAGAACCTCCCCTGCCGCGGACAACAGCGAGACGGATTCATACATATCCTTGCTCTCAATGCACAGTCGGCAGAACTGATTGAGTGCCCCGAGGGATTCCCGGTTGCGAAGACCGTCGGCGACTTGACTTACCGAGGTCTGCACGCTCCACAATTTTGAATCGGCCTTGAAGTTTGCCGCCCAGGCGTCACTGTGATGGCTGAATATGCGGACAGCGTCCTCCAACCCGCCCTTCGCCAGTGTCTCCAACTGTCGACGCGCGACCGCGTACACGACCACCGACGAGAGCAGCACGCCGCAGAGAATCGCCGCCCCCAGTGACAGAAGAAGCTTGGTGCGCAGTTTCACAACGGAGGGATTCTAGACGACCCGGGAAGATCGGTCAACTGCGAAGCCGGGCTCGATTGAGGAAAGAGCCATCTTGCTAACGCCAGACAGTAGCACTCTACGGCGACAAGCATGAATTGAGGACCGGTTGCAGCGTCCACGCACCGTCGGTTTGTGGGCTGACTTGACCGACTTCGCAGGAACACGAGGAGCCTCCTCAAACCGGTGTGCCGTGAAGTACTATTCGACCCGGTGGAGAGAAAGGCCGGAGTGGGACTCTTCGACGGGGCACTTCTGGAAGCAGCACTCACCAATCCTCGTTCTGCCCCTTATCTGGTAGCCCCAACGGGATTTGAACCCGTGTCGCCAGATTGAAAATCTGGTGTCCTGGACCAGGCTAGACGATGGGGCCGCCGCGGCTGATGCTCCGATCCATCGGATCAAATTTCAGTGGGTCAAGTCTACCAAAGGACAACCATTCCGTCAATACGCGCTGACGACCTGTCAACGCAATTTAGAAATGTCTGGTTTTGTGCAATTTAGAAATGTCCGGTTTGTGTGTTGATGAGAATAGTGTTTGGAGGGGCTGCCGGAGCGAAGCGTAGCGAGCGACGGCAGCCCCTCC
>Ga0100398_1000375_pt1 | contig 41682 bp, 35 predicted proteins | sample CryGeymeta201522_FD_81568 | JGI IMG/M metagenome (GOLD analysis project Ga0100398, IMG submission 81568) | Groundwater microbial communities from Crystal Geyser aquifers in Utah, USA - Crystal Geyser metaG 2015-22 | ecosystem: Environmental > Aquatic > Deep subsurface > Groundwater | place: USA...
CTGCGCTGATTGGAACTTTTGGCCTACTGTCGGTGTCCGATGGAGATGATGCGCTCGGGGGTACTGATCAGCTTGTTCCATGGATCGCAGCAAGGCTCATCCCTTCCCTTCCGGTGAGCACGACATGTTGGGCTCGCCATCCTCACGGTCGTGATCTGATCTTCATCGTCGAGTGATTTTCCGCGACTTTTGGTCATCTGAGTACTGCCATTTTCACGCAAATAGCGCTATTCAGATGCGCTGATCGACAAAATCGCGGAATGTCGACGATGAAAGGCCGATCCCCGGCAGCGTGCCGAAGGCACTGCGCATGTGTCTTCGAAACACACACTTATCAAGATAGCGTTGCAGTTGACGTTCCCTGATGCCGTGAAACACCCCTTTCGCCCATCGTTTCAGGTTGAAGAACACGCGATGCACCCAATGCCGGGTCGGGCGTTTTCGCTTCAGTGGGCGGCCTTTGCAGGTGCCGCAAGGCGGCTGACAAAGCCCTGCGGCCAGAGCCATTCCGAAAGAAATTGCGCGCACACATCCTTGTCAAGGCGGCGCCCGTCAAATGCCGGGCGGGACATCGAAATATCGGTTTTCCAAGGCGCTGACATGCGCAGTACGTTACACAATCAAATTGCTTTGCAAGCCCGAACAATCAACATCGTGCAGCACCGGATCAAAGCGGATAAGCCCTTCATCCAGGAATCCGGAATTTCGGGGCAGCGCCATTGCATCTTTGGTTTTTCATATATCCTTGCCGACGGCCATGCGCCAACAAGTCTGTTCCTATTTTATGATGGTCTCGGGACCCATGACTGCCGTTGGCAGCACCGTCGAAATCCACGGAACATAGGTGACGATGATCAGGAACACGAACAGCACGGCAAGAAACGGCAGCGCGGCGCGGACCACCGCCATCATCGGCATGCCCGCAACACCACTGGTCACAAACAGGTTCAGCCCGACAGGCGGCGTGATCATTCCAATTTCCATGTTCACCACCATGATGATTCCCAGATGAATCGGATCGATCCCCAGCTCCATCGCGATCGGAAACACCAAAGGCGCCACGATGACGATCAGTCCCGAAGGCTCCATGAACTGTCCACCAATCAACAGAATGACGTTGACCATGATCAGAAAGGTGATCGGCCCCAAACCGCTGCTCAACATCGCGTTGGCAATTGTTTGGGGAATCTGATCATCGGTCAGAACATGTTTCAAGATCAAGGCATTGGCGATAACGAACATAAGCGTGATCGTCAACTTTCCAGCATCCAGCAGGGTATTGCGCGTGTCACGGTGAAAGAACGCTGTCACCACTGCCATCGGCCTCTGGTGCAACTGCAAAGGTGCGCGCCCCTCGCCCTGCGCCAGCGGACCCATGTCACGATAGATAAACGTCGCGACAAAGAATGCATACATCGAGGCAACCGCCGCCGCCTCAGTCGGGGTGAAAATGGCGCTGGTCACACCGGGTATACCGTAAATCCCCACCATGATGATAACAATCAGCAAAAGCCCCCAGGCGGCGTCACGAAAACTCTCAAACACTTCGCCCCAGCCGCGCCATTCGCCCTTGGGCATGTTTTTGAGTCGTGCGATCACGTAAATCGTAACCATCAGCATTGCCCCGGCCAGAACCCCTGGAATGACTCCGGCCAGAAACATCCGCCCCACCGACACATCCGTCGCACTGGCATAGACCACCATCACAATCGACGGCGGGATCAGAATTCCCAAAGTTCCGGCGACACAGATAACACCGGCTGCAAACTCCTTCGTATATCCCACTTGACGCATGGCCGCGATCACGATGGTGCCGATCGCCACAACAGTTGCCGGCGAAGACCCCGACAGCGCCGCGAACATCATGCAGGCAAGAACCCCGGCAATCGCCAACCCGCCGTGCAGGTGCCCGACACAGGCAATCGCAAACCGGATGATCCGCTTGGCCACCCCGCCGGTGGACATGAAGGATGAAGCAAGAACAAAGAACGGAATCGCCAATAGCGTGTAATGCCCCGCCATTGCCTGATACAGTGATTGGGCGATGCTGGCCAAAGATGTATCGGAAAACGCCAGAAGAAACACGATCGACGACAACCCCAGGGACACCGCGATCGGCACCCCCAGAAACAGCAGGCCGACGATAAGGACGAACAGCAGCGCAACTTCCATCGGCTCAGACCTTCCCGCGCAGGGTGGCGGCGGCTTCTGCCACAGCGTCTTCGGCCTCGTGGCTGACAATCACACTGGCGTCTTCATCCCGCCAGACGCGCAGGATCGCCTGCCCCACCCGAAACACCATCAACAGCGCCGAAATCGGCAAGATCACATAAGGCACCAGCACCGGCATCTTGCTGTATGCGTCAACCGTGCGCTGCCCCCCCTCCTCATAACTGTTGAAGGTCTGTTCCAGCCAGGTTCTCAGCCAGTCGAACGGAATCGGGATATCGCCACTTTCGGTGAACCCAAAGCGTCGCGCGCCCCAGTCCAGCCCGGTGGGAAACCAACGCCCGGTCGTCTTGGGCAAATCAGCAAAAGGCGCCCAGTAGTCCCAGGCCCCCTTCAGAAACAACAGCGCATAAGCCAGACACAAGGCCGCCGCCAAAAGCGCCACCACCTTGCGGGGCCCGGGCGCCAAAACGTTGGTGATCGCATCCACCCCCAGATGGGCGCGCACCTTGAACCCATAGGAAATGCCCAGCAGCACCAGCCAGGCGAACATCACCAGAACCACCTCGAGGCTCCAGATGACTGACGAGTTGAAACCATAACGCAACACGACGTTGACAAAGGTCAACAGTGTCATGAGCCCCAGCAAAAGTGCGATCAGCGTTTCTTCCAGTTCGTCGATAAAGCCATGCTTGCGGGTCGATTCCGGTGCACTCATGTCCTGTTCTCCCAGGGTGCAGTAAAAAGCTGCCGCACCCATGACAGGTGCGGCCTTTTACGGGATGGCGGGTGGGGCGTCGTTGCGGGCATGACCCGCAACGCGCGTCATCCCGCCAGCCTGCTCACATCGAGTCGTTGATCGCCTGCGCCGCATCAATGTTTTCCTGGCCCACCTCATCGGCGAACTGCGCCCAGACCGGCTTCATCACAGCAACCCATTCGGCACGTTGTTCTGCTGTCAGTTCCCGGATCACACTGCCGGCGTCGAGGATCGCCTGACGCGCTTCCAGGTCCACACCGGTTACGGCTGCGTTGCGTTCCGCAGTGACTTCGTTCACGATAGTCAGGAACTGATCGCGCACCGGTGCATCCAAGCTGTCCAGAAAATCGACCGAGGTTACAACCATGTAATCGATGATGCCGTGGTTGGTTTCGGTGATTCCGTCCTGCACCTCGAAAAACTTCTGGCCATAGATGTTCGACCAGGTGTTCTCCTGTCCATCCACCACCCCGGTCTGCAAGGCACCATAGACCTCGGCAAAGGCCATTGGCTGTGGTGAAGCGCCCAGCGCCTCCATCTGCGCGACCAGAACGTCGGATGGCTGCACCCGGAATTTGAGTCCATTCGCATCACTGGGCACCAGCAGCGGCTTTTTCGCGCTGATCTGCTTCATGCCGTTGTGCCAGTATCCCAGCCCCTGCAACCCCCGCCGTTGCATCATGTTCAGCATGTTGCGCCCGGTTTCAGACGCCTGAAACGCATCGACCGCCTCGATGTTCTTGAACATGAAGGGCAGGTCAAAGAGGCGAAAGGCCTTGGTGATCGGCTCAAACAGCGACAGCGAAGGCGCGGCCAGTTGCACGTCGCCGCGCAGCATCGCCTGGATCACCTGTTCGTCGGTGTACAGGGTCGAATTCGGAAACACCTCCATGCACATTGTACCGTTCATTTCGTCGTTCACCCGCTGTTGCAACAGGCTGGCGGCGATCCCCTTGGGGTGCTTGTCGGTGTTGGTCACATGGCTGAACTTGACGACGGTTTCGCCTGCGTCGCAGGCCGCCATCGCCGCACCGGGCACCAGCGCCAACACAGCTACGCTTGCCGCTTTGATGAATTTTTTCATGAAGTCCTCCCAAAGGATCAAATTGCGCGGGCGGGTTGCCCCCACCACATGGATGCTATCCTGCCAAGATTTCGTCGCCTTGTTCAAAGGGATTCGCACCGGCACCGCAACAAATTATCACTGTCGCCCTCGTGCATACCCGCTTCTGGGTAGATTTGCACAGAACAGACGCTTGTCGCGGGGCCCGACATCGGCCAAGGTCGGTCCATGAAACACAGCCCAGATCCGATATTGGACCCCTTGTACGACCGTCTGCATGACCGCATCGCCGACAGCCGCGACGCGCTGATCGCCCTGACACGGGATCTGATCCGCATCCCCACCCTTAACCCGCCCGGCGAAAACTATGGCGCGATATGCGATTATCTTGACCGGCGGTTGACCGCATCGGGGTTCCAGACCCAGCTCGTGCGGGCCGAGGGCGCACCGGGCGATTGCGACAGATACCCCCGCTGGAACATCGTCGCGCGCCGCGACGGGGGCCGGGCCGGGCCGTGTGTGCATTTCAACTCGCACACCGATGTCGTCGATGTCGGCCTTGGCTGGACGCAGGATGCGTTCGGCGGTGCCCTGATTGACGACGGGCACGGCGCGCGGATCTATGGCCGCGGCGCCTGTGACATGAAGGGCGGTCTGGCCGCGTCGATCATCGCCGCCGAATGCTTCATTGCCGAATTCCCGGATTTCGCCGGCGCGATCGAGATTTCCGGCACCGCAGATGAGGAATCGGGCGGCTATGGCGGCGTCGCCTATCTAGCCGAACGGGGGTATTTCAGCCCCGAGAGGGTGCAGCACGTCATCATCCCCGAACCATTGAACAAGGATCGCGTGTGTTTGGGCCATCGCGGCGGCTGGTGGGCCGAGATCGAGACGTTTGGCGAAATTGCCCATGGTTCGATGCCGTTTCTCGGTGATTGCGCGATCCGGCATATGGGCGCGGTGCTGAACGCTTTCGAGGATCGGCTTTTTCCGGCCATGGCGGCGCGGCGCACCGATATGCCGGTGGTGCCCGAGGGGGCGCGCCAATCGACGATGAACATCAATTCGATTCATGGCGGCCAGGCCGAAACCCCGCATGACAGCACAGCCCTGCCCTCGCACTGTGTGCCCGACCGGTGCCGCATCGTGATTGACCGGCGGTTTCTTGTCGAAGAGCCGCTGGACCAGGTGCGCGACGAGGTGCGCGGCATTCTCGACGGTCTGGTCCACACCCGCCCGAATTTCGAATATGACCTGCGCGAATTGAACCACGTCCTGCCCTCGATGACCGACCGTGACGCCCCGGTGGCGCGCACCGTGGCCGCCGCAATCCGCCAGGTGACAGGCAAAGACGCCGAATTCGTCGCCTCGCCCGGCACCTATGATCAAAAGCATATCGACAGGATCGGCAAACTGAAGAACTGTATCGCCTATGGCCCCGGCATTCTGGAACTGGCGCACAAGCCGGATGAATGGATCGGGGTCGATGACATGATGGACAGCGTGATGGTCATGGCGCTGTCCCTGGTGGCCTTGTTGGCGCCGGAACAAACCTGACCGACAGGGAGAACCACCATGCGCCTCACCCCCCTTTTCGCCTTCCTTGTCCTTGGCGCCACAGCCGCCACCGCGCAAGATGCCATCACCGTCGCCGTGCAGTTGGAGCCACCAAACCTTGACCCCACGGGGGGGGCTGCCGGGGCGATCGACACCGTGCTTTATTCCAACGTGTTCGAGGGGCTGACGCGGTTTGCCTCTGACGGGTCGATCATCCCCGGCCTGGCGCGATCCTGGGAGATTTCCGAAGACGGGCTGACCTATACCTTCACGCTGCGCGACGGCGTGACGTTTCATGACGGCACGACGATGGATGCGGATGATGTGAAATTCAGCCTCGACCGTGCCCGCGCCGAGGACAGCACCAACGCCCAGAAGGGCCTGTTCGCCCCCATCGACACGGTCGAAGTGGTGAATCCGTTGACCGTGAAAGTGACGCTGAAACAGCCCACGGGCATGTTCCTGTTCAACATGGCCTGGGGCGACGCCGTGATCGTGGCCCCCGAAAGCATTGCCGGAATCGCCAACACCCCGATCGGCACCGGCGCTTTCAAATTCGCGCAATGGGTGCAGGGCGACCGGATTGATCTGGTGAAAAACCCCGATTACTGGGGTACTCCTGCCCTTCTGGACCGCGCGACGTTCAAGTTCATCTCAGACCCCACCGCCGCCTTCGCCGCCGTCATGGCCGAGGATGTGGATGCCTTCGTCGGCTTTCCCGCCCCGGAAAACCTGCCGCAATTCCAGGCCGATCCGCGGTTTCAGGTGCTGATCGGCAACACCGAGGGTGAAACGATCCTGGCGATGAACAACAAGATGCCGCCCTTCAACGATGTGCGCGTGCGCCGCGCCGTGGCCCACGCCATCGACCGACAGGCAATCATCGACGGTGCGATGTTCGGCCTGGGCACCCCCATCGGCACCCATTTCGCGCCCCACAACCCCGCCTATGTCGATCTGACCGATCTGTCACAATTCGACCCCGCGATGTCGAAGAAACTGCTGGCCGAGGCGGGGCTGGCCGATGGGTTCACCACCACGCTGAAACTGCCGCCGCCGTCTTATGCGCGGCGCGGCGGTGAAATCATCGCCAGCCAGCTGCGCGCGGTCGGCATCACTGCCGAAATCGAAACCCAGGAATGGCCGCTGTGGCTGGAAAACACGTTCAAGGGCAAGGATTTCGGGCTGACCATCGTGTCACACACCGAACCGATGGACATCGGCATCTACGCCAATCCCGAATACTATTTCCAGTATGGCAAGCCTGAGTTTGTCGCCCTCATGGACAAACTGAACGCCACCACCGACCCGGAGGGCCGCACCGCGCTGTTGCAGCAGGCCCAACGGATGATCGCCGACGATTATGTGAACGCCTATCTGTTCGAACTGGCAATTCCCACGGTCGCCAAGGCGGGGCTGCAAGGGCTGTGGCTGAACCAACCGACCCAGGCGGTGGATCTGACCGGCGTAAGCTGGGCCAACTGAACCCGGGGCGGCGGCGCGGCCACGCCCCGCCGCCTGCCGGAACCGGCGTCTTGTGTCAGGCGATCACCTTGGCGTGCGCCCCCTTTCATCGGGGTCGCTTTCCGGGCTAACGCAGCGGAAAATCTGTGAAAGGCGCGCCCATGCAACCCGAACCGCTGACTCCTGCCGACAAGCGCGATGCGCTGGCCGTGATGATCCTGCGGTTGGGGCTGGCATGGTTCATTTTTTTGTGGGCCGCGCACAAGATCATCACGCCCGGCCAATACCAACAACTGGCGCGCCACTTCGATCAGGTCGATCTGTCGCTGACCCAGATCTATGGCACCGGCAGCGTGCAGATCCTGCTGTGCGCCCTCGCCGCGCTGGGGCTGTTGCGTGCGTTGTCTTATGGTGGGTTGGCGGTGATGCACCTGTTCACCGTCACCCGCCGTTGGGAGGGGTTCTTTGACCCTTTCGCGCTGAACGACAACGGTTTTCCGATCAACCGCAATCAGGTGATCGACCTGGCCGTAATGGCCGCCTTCATTGCGCTGATCCTGTTGATTCCCCGCGATCATTTCTCGCTGGGGGGCTGGCTGCGCCGCCACATGGGGCGATCGTGGTGGCAATAACCCCAGCCGGTGATGGCGCGCCGCCGGTTGGCCCCGCATCAGCACGCGGAACCAATCTTTTTGCGAAAACAGACGCTCAGGCCAGAAGCCGGGCAATCTCGTCTTTCAGGTGCATCCGCTGTTTGCGCATCTCTTCCTCGGCGAACTGATCCATCGGCGTGACGTTTGATTCGGCTGCGTGGATCTTGCGGTTCACATCGTGATATTCTTCCACAAGCTTGCGAAAATGCGCGTCGGTTTCCTTCAGGGTCTGCATTTTTTCCAATTTGTCTGGAAACTCTTCGGTCAGTTCGTGAGGGGTGTGAGACACAGAAAACTCCTTGATTAAGCTGTTGCAACCTGCACTGGCACGGTGGCGCGCGCCTTGACATGGATCAACCCAATATGCCGCTGGACCGCCCCGCGATCCACCCCTAACGTCGGCCCATGGTTCGATATGCCCTGAAACGCGCCCTGTCTCTGGTGATCTCGCTGATCGTGGCCAGCGCCGTGATCTTTCTGGTGGTCGAGGTGGCGCCGGGCGATCCGGCGTCATTCATGCTGGGCCTGAATGCACAGCCTGATACCCTGGCCGCCTTGCGCGCCGAACTTGGGCTGGATGTGCCCCGGTTGCAGAGATATTTCCTCTGGGTCGGCGGTATGGTACAGGGCGATTTCGGCATTTCCTACGCCTATCGCAGCCCGGTGGCGCAGATGATTGCCGAGCGGATGTGGGTTTCGCTGCCACTGGCGCTGTATGCCCTTGGACTGTCCACCGCCATCGCCTTTCCCGCCGGGATCTATGCCGCGTCGCGGCGCGGCACGTTGGGCGATACGGTGGTGATGGGCGCCACACAGCTGGGCGTGGCGGTGCCGAATTTCTGGTTTGCGATGATCTGCGTGCTGATCTTTGCGATCAACCTGCGCTGGTTTTCGGCCGGCGGCTTTCCCGGCTGGGAAAAGGGGTTCTGGGGCGGGGTCAAGGCGCTGACCCTGCCCGCCATCGCCCTGGCGCTGCCCCAGGGGGCCATTTTGGCGCGGGTCATGCGGTCATCTCTTCTCGACATGCTGGGCGAGGATTTCATCCGCACCGCCCGCGCCAAGGGTCTGAGCCGCCGGCAAACGCTGTGGCGCCACGCTCTGCGCAACGCGATGATCCCGGTGCTGACGATCATCGGGCTGCAATTTTCCTTCCTTCTGGCCGGGGCGATCATCATCGAACAGGTGTTCTTTCTGCCCGGCCTCGGGCGGCTGGTCTTCCAAAGCATCAGTGCGCGTGACCTGATCGTCGTGGAATCTGTCGTCATGCTGTTGGTCTTTTCGGTGATCGTGGTGAACTTTGCCGTCGATCTGGCCTATGCCGTTGTCGATCCGCGCCTCAGGGCCCGGACATGAGGCGCAACCTGATCCTCGGGGCCGTCCTCACCGGGACGTTCGTTCTGGCGGCGTTGGTATCGTTCGTATTCACGCCCTACGACATCGAAGCGCTGGACATTCCAAACAAGTTGCAACCGCCGAATGGCGCCCACTGGTTCGGCACCGATCATTTCGGGCGCGACATCCTGAGCATGATCATGCTGGGTGCGCGCACCTCCATCGCTGTGGCGCTGCTGGCCGTGGGCATCGGCATGGGGCTGGGCATTCCGCTGGGCCTGGCGGCGGCGGCGCGGCACGGTCGGGCGCTGGACGAATTCATCATGCGGGGCAACGATCTGATTTTTGCGTTTCCCAGCCTTGTCATCGCCATTCTGATCACCGCCACCTTCGGTGCGGGGGCGGTGAATGCGATCATCGCCATCGGCATTTTCAACGTGCCGGTGTTCGCCCGCCTGACCCGGGGCGCCGCCCTGGGCCTGTGGGGGCGCGATTTCATCCTGGCGGCCCGTGTGGTGGGAAAATCGTCGGCGCGCATCAGCGTTGAACATATCCTGCCCAACATCGCCAACCTGATGATCGTGCAGGGCACCATTCAGTTTTCCCTGGGCATTCTGGCCGAGGCGGGGCTGTCCTATGTCGGCCTTGGCGCGCAGCCGCCGACACCCAGCTGGGGTCGGATGCTGGCCGACGCGCAGACACTGGTCAGCATCGCGCCGCATCTGGCGCTGTTTCCAGGCATGGCGATCGTCCTTACGGTGCTGGGGCTGAACCTGATGGGCGACGGGCTGCGCGATTGGCTGGACCCGCGGTTGCGGGTGGTGCGGGCATGACGTTGCTGTCGGTGCAGGGGCTGGACGTGGCGATCAACGGCGCGCCGATCCTGCGCGGCGTGTCGTTCGACATCGCGCCGGGGCAGATCGTGGCACTGACCGGCGAATCCGGCTCCGGCAAATCGATGACGGCGCTGGCCACCATGGGGCTGCTGCCCCAGGGGGCGGTGGCGGCGGGCAAGTTGTTGCTGGAAGGGCGCGATATCCTGACGACGCCCGAAACCGCCCTGTGCGCCCTGCGCGGCAATGCCATGGGGATGGTGTTTCAAGAGCCGATGACCGCCCTGAACCCGGTGCACAGCATCGGCGATCAGGTGGCCGAGACCCTGCGCATCCACGGCACCGACAGCCGCGCCGAGGCGCGCCGCATCGCCCGCGACATGCTGGCACGGGTCGGATTGCCCGACGACAGGTTTCCCCTGTCGCGTTTCCCACACGAATTGTCGGGCGGACAGCGCCAGCGCGTGGTCATCGCCATGGCCATCGCCCGGCGGCCCCGCCTGCTGATCGCCGATGAACCCACAACCGCGCTGGATGTGACCACACAGGCACAAATCCTGGATCTGTTGCGCGGGCTTGTGGCGGATTTCGGCATGGGGCTGATGATGATCACCCATGATCTGGCGGTGGTGGCAAAGATGGCCGACCGGATCGTGGTGATGAAAGACGGCGCGGTGGTGGAACAGGGCGAGACCCGGCAAATCCTGCACCACATGCGCCACCCCTACACACGCGCGCTGCTGGCTGCCTCGACTCACCGGCCGAAACTCTCGCCCCGCATCACCAAGGACGATCCGATCCTGACGGTGACGGACGCGGTGCGCAGCTATGCGGAGCCGCGCAAAACCCTGTTCGGCCCGCGCACCGTGCGGCGCGCCGTTGATGGCGTCAGCCTGACGATCCACAACCGCGAACGGGTGGGGCTGGTGGGCGAATCGGGCTGTGGCAAATCCACATTGACCCGGGCGATCCTGGGGCTGGAACCGTTGCAGGGCGGCACGATCACCGCCTTTGGCCACGACATCGCCAACCTGCCCCCCGCCCTGCGCAGCGGTTTGCAGGTGGTGTTCCAGGACCCCTATGGCAGCTTCAATCCCCGCCACAAGGTTGCCCGCCTGATCGCCGAACCCTATCACCTGCTGCCCCGCCCCCCCGACAGCGCCCGCCGCGAGGCCGATATCGCGCAGGCCCTGACCGAAGTGGGCCTGACGCCCGGGGACGCCGACAAGTACATTCACGAATTTTCCGGCGGGCAGCGCCAGCGCATCGCCATTGCCCGCGCCCTGATCCTGCGGCCCGATCTGATCGTGTTCGACGAGGCGGTGTCGGCGCTGGACGTATCCGTGCGCGCCCAGGTGCTGGACCTGCTGGCCCGGATCAGCGCATCCCATGGCCTGGCCTATCTGTTCATCAGTCACGACCTTTCGGTGGTGCGCTCGGTGACGGACCGCGTGCTGGTGATGAAATCGGGCAAGATCGTCGAACAGGGAGAAACCCGGGCGGTTTTTTCCAACCCGCAACACCCCTACACCCGGGCGCTGATCGCCGCTGCGCCCGTTCTGCCCGCTTTGCATCAGGAGGAAACTGCATGAGATTGTCAGGAAAAAGCGCCATCGTCACCGGGGCCGGTTCAGGCTTTGGTGCCGGAATTGCACGCAAATTCGCCGCTGAGGGGGCCCATGTAATGTGCGCCGACATCAACGCCGACGCCGCCCGCGCCGTGGCCAGCGAAATCGACGGCATCGCCTGCACCGTCGATGTCGGTGACGGCGACAGCGTGAATGCCATGGCCAAGGCCGCATATGACGCCTTCGACGGAGTGGACATTCTGGTGAACAACGCCGGGATCACCCATTTGCCCGGCTTCATGGAAGATATCACGGAAGAGGATTTCGACCGCGTGCTGCGGGTGAATGCCAAATCGGTCTATCTGACCGCCCGCGCCCTTGTGCCCGGAATGAAGACACGGGGCGCGGGGGCGATTTTGAACATTGCCTCAACCGCCGGGGTTTCGCCGCGCCCGCGACTGAACTGGTACAATGCCTCGAAAGGCTGGATGATCACCGCGACCAAGGCAATGGCGGTAGAACTGGCCCCCTTCGGCATTCGGGTAAATGCGCTGAACCCGGTGGCGGGGGAAACGCCGCTGCTGAAATCCTTCATGGGCGAAGATACGCCCGAGATCCGCGCAAAGTTTCTGGCGACAATCCCCCTCGGGCGGTTTTCAACGCCCGAGGACATGGGCAACGCCGCCTGTTTCCTGTGCAGCGACGAGGCGTCGATGATCACCGGCGTCGCCATGGAAGTGGACGGCGGACGCTGTGTGTGAGGGCGCAACCGGGGGGTTTCACACCCCCCGGACCCCCCGTGAGGTATTTCAGGCAAGAAAGAGGAATTGCGATGCGGGTCGGTGAACGCAATACCCTGACCGATGTGGCCGGGCTGGCGGTGGGCCATGCCCAGGACGACGGGTTGAAATCGGGTTGCACCGTGGTGGTGGGCGATGCGCCGTTTGTCGCCTCCTGTCATGTGATGGGCGGCGCGCCCGGCACGCGCGAGACCGATCTGCTGGCCCCGGACAAGACGGTGCAGGCGGTGGATGCGCTGGTGATTTCCGGTGGCTCGGCCTTTGGTCTGGAGGCCTGTTCTGGGGTGATGGACGGGTTGGCGGCAGCCGGGCGCGGTTTTGCAGTTGGGACGGCACGGGTGCCCATCGTACCCGGCGCGATCCTGTTCGATCTGCTGAACGGCGGCGACAAAGCTTGGGGCGTGCCACCCTATCGCGCACTGGGACGGGCCGCGTTCGACCAGGCGGCGGCGGACTTTGCGATCGGCAGCGTCGGCGCGGGCACCGGGGCGCTGTGTGCGATGCAAAAGGGCGGGCTGGGCAGTGCCTCGTTCGTTTTGGCATCCGGGGTGACGGTGGCGGCTTTGGTCGTGGCCAACCCGGTGGGCAGCGTGACGACACCCGATGGGCATTTCTGGGCCGCGCCTTTCGAGATGATGGGCGAGTTTGGCGGCCGGGGGCCGGACCCGTGCTCGGGCCTGTGTTACCCGCCGTTCAGCCTGAAGGCGCAGGCGATGATGGCCGGAGTGGGCACTGGGGCCAACACCACGCCTTGCATTGTCGCCACCGATGCGGCGCTGAGCAAGGCGCAGTGCCACCGCCTGGCGGTGGCGGCCCATGACGGCATTGCCCGCGCCGTGGTGCCCGCCCACACCCCGCATGACGGCGACATCGTTTTCGCGCTGAGCACCGGGGCGCGGCGCGTGGATGAGGCAGATCTGCTGACCATCGGCGCGGCGGCGGCCCATTGCGTGGCGCGGGCGCTGGCGCGGGGAGTTTTCGCGGCAACACCGGCGCCGGGCGATATTCTGCCCAGTTGCGGCGGGCTGGGCTGATCCGGCGCTTGCAGAGGCGGACTAGCCCTCGATCACCTTGGCGTCATCGCCCGGACGTTTGGCCAAGGCATCGAGAAATTCCTGCGGCAAGACCAACTGACGGTGCGGGAACGGGATCTCGATTCCGCGGCTGTCGAATTCGGCCTTCACGAGGGCGGTGTATTCGCGGCCAAGGCCCCATTGTTTGCCCGGTCTGGTCTTGATCCGGGCGCGCACCACGACGCTGCTGTCGCCCAAAGCGATAACCCCGTGCATGTCGAATTCGTCGGTGATGTCGGCCCCGAACGGCCCTTCGCGCAGGGTGTCGAAGGCGGCCTGCATGGCGGCGATGACGTCTGGCACCTTTTCCTTGTAGGCCACACCGATCTCGGCCAGATGATAGCTGTAGTCGCGGGTCAGGTTGGTGACCGTATCCACCGACGAGAACGGCACGATGTGCTGCGCCCCGTCCAGGGTGCGCAGCCGGACCGAGCGGATTGACAGTTTTTCGACCGCCCCGGTGATGCCCGCAACGCCCACAACATCGCCTTCGTTGATTGCGTTTTCAAGCTGGATGAACACCCCGGTGATGATGTCCTGCACCAGCTTTTGCGCCCCAAAACCGATGGCCAGGCCAATCACCCCGGCCCCGGCCAGCAGCGGCGCGATGTCGATGCCCAGTTGCGACAAGACAACCATGGTGCCGAGGATCGCCACGAAAATGGTGAACGCATTGCGGAACAGCCCCAGCAAGGTGCGGGCGCGACTGTTGTCGAGAAGCGCGGCACCGCGCAGCCGTTGATCGACGAAGGACGCGATGACAGCCCACAGCACCGACAGAACAGCGGCCAGCAAAACCGCCGACACGATCCGCCAGAACACCATCTGCGTGTCTGCATCCGACAGCCAGCCGTCGCCATCGACCAGCCCCCAGGCGGCAAGCGCCATGATGGCCGCCGTCACGATCAGTGTCATCGACACCAGCCCCGCCAGGCCGCGTGAGACGTGGCTGATACGGTGGGCCAGGTCCGGCATCGCCCGGTCGATCGCCTTGGGCATCGGCATATTCAACGTCGTGGAAAGGCGCAACATCCACAGACCAAACAGCGCAACCGTCACCGCCATGACCGACCAGATCGTGCCGCCCAGCACGATGTCGCCCAGTTCGCGCGGCCGGGTGATCGCGACCAGCCAGCAATAGAGGACATAGACCCCAGCCAGCGGCGGCCAGACCGAATGCCAGGCGTTTTGCACCCCGCGTGACAACATCACGCCGGCGCCCGCCTCATCCGGTCCGGGCGTGGCGCGCGAAATGTCCAGCACTGCAACGATGCGTTTCAGTGTGACAAACGCCATCACCAGAAGGATCGTCGCCAACAGCGTCCGCACAGGGCGCACGGTAACAAAGCCGATCCATTCCTGAACCAGCGGCAACACGAACATGAAGCTGAAGGTCAGGGCGCCGATGAAGCTCCGCAAGCTGCGATAGATCGCCTCCTGGGCGCGGGGGTGCAGGTGCGATAATGTCGGTTCACGCTCGGCGTCCGGGGTGACGATCAGGCGCAGCGCGATGCGCAACAGCCCGAACACCAGAACCGTGGTCAGAAAAATCGCCTCGGTCGGGGCGGGGCCGCTGCCCGTGGTCTGGCGCCAGACGGCCATACCATAGCCCGACGCCCAGACCGCCGTCAAAATCAGCACGCGCAGCAGCGCATAAAGCACGATCAGCCCGATCCGCCGTCGAATCGGGGTCAGCGCCGTCACCTTGTTGCGCGCGATTACCCGGTCGAGCGCCAGTTTGCCGATCAGGCCGGCCCCCGCCACCACGCCAATCAGCATCAACAGCGTGACAAGTTCGGGCGACATTGTGAACCCGGTCACCGGCACGGTTTGCAGCAGGCGCAGGGCGCGACCGATCTCTGTCACCGTGCGCTGTGCCACTTGGGAAACCGACGCAATCGCCCCGGTGACCTCGGCGACGATCTGTTGCGCCACAGTGAGATCGACAGGGTCGGTGACGTCTGGCACCGCAGGCACGGCTGCCTGAAGCCGCGCGATCAATTCGGCGCGCGCGGCGTCATCTTCAAGAATGTCGATCAGGGTCTGACTGGCGCCGGAGGGGGCGGTTTCGGCATCGCTTGATCCGGGGATCAGGGTTTGGGCCTGAATTTGCGGCACTGCAAACACAGCAATGGCGATAGCAAAAATAACTGGAAGAATCTTTGAAATCAAGGAAACGGGCCTTTTGGTCATGGATCGCCGCAGCGCCGACATGCGGCGGCACGCCAGGGTTTCGCGGGCGCGGAGTTACGGCTTGCGTCTGCGACAATACAGTTCCATGCGGTGATGTACCAGATCATAGCCCAGTTCGGCGGCGATCTGCTCTTGCAATCGCTCGATCTTGTCCGAGTTGAATTCAAACACTTCGCCGCTGTCCAGATCGACGATGTGGTCGTGATGCGCCGGGCCTGTCGCCTCGAACCGGGCGCCGCCACCTTCAAAACTGTGCCGCTGGACCACCCCTTCGGCCTCAAGCACCGACAGGGTGCGATACACGGTGGCCAGCGAAACCGCCGGTTCGACACGCTTGGTACGCTTGTATAGTTCCTCGGCGTCGGGGTGATCGTCGGCCCCAACCAGAACCGCCAGAAGGGCGATCCGCTGTCGTGTCACCCGCACCCCCGCCTTGCGCAGGGCGGCAGTCATCTGCGCGGTCATGTCTTGGGCCAGAGTCATTTCACGCTCCTTTTTAAATCGCTATCTAGCATTTTTGCGAATGATTATCAATCTCCTTTACAAACGCGAATAAGTCGCATAAGCGTTATAACCTGATAGTCTCCTGAACTTTGGTGATGATATGGTTCTGCGATCCCTGTTTCTTGGCGTGCTCACGGGGGCGCTGTCCACCGGGCCGGCCCTGGCAGCCGACCGGTTCAAGGCCGTGACAACCTTTACCGTCATCGCCGACATGGCGCGCAATGTTGCCGGCGATGCAGCAGTGGTGGAAAGCATCACCCGCCCGGGGGCCGAGATTCACGGCTATCAACCCACCCCGCGCGACATCATCCGCGCCCAGGATGCCGATCTGATCCTGTGGAACGGGCTGAATCTGGAATTGTGGTTCGAACAGTTCCTGTCCAACCTGTCGGATGTTCCCAGCGCCACGCTGTCGGATGGGATAGACCCCATCGGCATCGCATCGGGCGACTACAGCGGCAGGCCGAATCCCCACGCCTGGATGGGGCTGGAAAACGCGCGGGTATATGTTGACAACATCCGCGATGCGTTCGTCACCCACGATCCTGAAAATGCCGACACCTATCGCGCCAACGCCGAGGCGTACAAACAGCAGATCACCGATGCCATCGCCCCCTTGCGCGACGCGGTTCTGGCGGTGCCCGAATCGCAGCGGTGGCTGGTCACCTGCGAGGGCGCGTTCAGCTATCTGATCCGCGATTTCGGGATGCAGGAACTGTACCTCTGGCCGATCAACGCCGACCAACGCGGCACACCGCAACAGGTGCGCCGGGTGATTGACACAGTGCGCGCCACCGACATTTCCGCCGTATTCTGCGAAAGCACCGTATCCCAGGCCCCGGCGCAACAGGTCGCCCGAGAAACCGGCGCGCGCTATGGCGGGATGCTGTACGTTGACAGCCTGACCGAGACGGACGGCCCGGTGCCCAGCTATCTGGACCTGCTGCGCGTGACCGCCGAAACAATCGTGGCGGGCCTGACGCAATGACAAGCGGCATTTCAGCCCGGCATGTGACCGTGACCTATCGCAACGGCCACACTGCCCTGCGCGATGCGACGTTCGAGATTCCGACCGGCACGATCACTGCCCTTGTGGGGGTGAACGGTGCGGGCAAATCGACCCTGTTCAAGGCGATCATGGGCTTTGTTCCCGCAAGTCAGGGTAAAATCACCGTGCTGGACATGCCGGTGAAAGAGGCGCTGCGCAAGAACATCATTGCCTATGTGCCCCAAGCCGAAGAGGTGGACTGGACGTTTCCGGTGCTGGTGGAAGATGTCGTGATGATGGGCCGCTATGGCCACATGGGGTTTTTCCGCCGCCCACGCCCGGCCGACCATGCCGCGGTGACCGATGCGCTGAACCGGGTCAACATGGCCGAATTCCGCCACCGCCAGATTGGCGAATTGTCGGGCGGCCAGCGCAAGCGCGTGTTCCTCGCCCGCGCGCTGGCACAGGACGGCCGGGTGATCCTGCTGGACGAACCGTTCACCGGCGTTGACGTGCAGACCGAAGAAGCAATCATCGCCCTGCTGCGCGATCTGCGCGATGATGGGCGGGTGATGCTGGTCAGCACTCACAACCTGGGCTCGGTGACCGAGTTTTGCGACCGCACCGTTCTGGTCAACCAGACGGTTCTGGCCTATGGCCCCACCGCCGAAACCTTTACCCATGAAAACCTGGAAATCGCTTTTGGCGGGGTGCTGCGGCATTTCGTACTGGGCGGATCCGACCTGCACGACGACGACGACAGCCGCCGGGTGCGCGTGATCACTGACGACGAACGCCCCTTTGTCGTCTACGGCGATGAAATTGCGCGCAAGGATGCCCCATGATCGACACCCTGCTGCAACCTTTCGGCTATGGCTATATGTTCAACGCCATGTGGGTCAGCGCCCTGGTTGGTGCAATCTGTGCGTTTTTGTCGGCTTATCTGATGCTGAAAGGCTGGTCGCTGATCGGCGACGCGCTGAGCCATTCCATCGTGCCGGGGGTGGCGGGGGCCTATATGCTGGGTCTGCCCTTTGCGTTGGGGGCATTCATCGCAGGGGGGTTGGCGGCGGGGGCGATGCTGTTCCTGAACCAACGCTCGGGATTGAAAGAAGATGCGATCATCGGGCTGATCTTCACCTCATTCTTCGGCCTTGGCCTGTTCATGGTGTCGCTGTCGCCCACGTCGGTCAGCATCCAGACGATCACCATGGGCAATATTCTGGCGATCACGCCGGGCGATACCCTGCAACTGGCGATCATCGGTTTTGTCACACTGGCGATCCTGCTGGCCAAGTGGAAAGACCTGATGGTGACGTTTTTCGATGAAAACCATGCCCGTGCCATCGGGCTGCGGCCAGATCTGCTCAAGGTGGTGTTCTTCACCCTACTGGCGGCCTCCTGTGTTGCTGCGCTGCAAACCGTGGGTGCCTTTCTGGTCATTGCCATGGTGGTGACACCGGGCGCCACGGCCTATCTTCTGACCGACCGGTTTCCCCGGCTGCTGGTCACCAGCGTGGCCATCGGCGCCGGCACCAGTTTCACCGGGGCCTATCTGAGCTTTTTCCTCGACGGGGCGACGGGGGGCATCATCGTCTGCCTGCAAACCCTGATTTTCGGCGTCGCATTCTTTTTCGCCCCGAAACACGGCTATCTCGCGGCGCGCCGCCGGGCCGCCGCCGCATTGGTTGCACCATGATCGACACCCTGCTTTTGCCATTTCAGTTCGCCTTCATGAACAAGGCGTTTCTCATCATGGCGATGCTGGCGGTGCCAACCGCGCTTTTGTCGTGTTTTCTGGTGCTCAAGGGCTGGTCGCTGATGGGCGATGCGATTTCACACGCGGTGCTGCCGGGGGTGGTTCTGGCCTATCTTCTGAATATCCCGCTGATCATCGGGGCCTTCGCGGCGGGCATGACATGTGCCTTGTTGACCGGTTTCCTGTCGAACAACAGTCGGGTGAAACAGGACACTGTAATGGGCATCGTGTTTTCCGGTATGTTCGGGTTCGGCCTTGTGCTGTATACGAAAATCACCACCGATGTACATCTTGACCACATTCTGTTCGGCAACATGCTGGGCGTCGGGGCGGGCGATCTGTGGACGGCGGGCCTGATTGCCGCCTTTGTAGGGGCGGTGATCGTGGCCAAGCGACAGGATTTTCTGCTGCATGCGTTTGATCCGATCCAGGCGCGGGCGGTGGGGCTGCGCACGGGTTGGTTGCATTATGGGCTGCTGGCGCTGATTTCGCTTACAATCGTCGCCACGCTGTCGGCGGTGGGGATCATCCTGTCGATCGGGCTGTTGATCGCGCCGGGGGCAATTGCATTTTTGCTGACCAGACAATTTTCGCGCATGTTGACCATCGCGGTGGCCGTCACCTTGCTGTCCGGATTTCTGGGCGTCTATGTCAGTTTCTTCATCGACAGCGCCCCAGCGCCAACAGTGATCTTGATCCTCAGCGTGTTTTTCGTCGCGGCCTTCCTGCGCAGCGGCCTTCGAATTCGTGCGACCACCTGAAGATACCACACCCCGCCCACCCCGATGTGCAAACAGCAAGGGTGGACCAGGACACCAACCGGGGGCGGATGACAACGCAATCTGCCATCGCGCTTTGCCCCCGGTTATCCTGATTTATTCGCCGCCGCCCAACTGGTGGACGTAAGCCGCGACAGCGTTGATCTGGGCATCGCTCAGCCGCGGGGTCCAGGGCGGCATGATACCGAACCGGGCGTTGCGGATGGTGTATTCCAGGGTGTCCGCGCTGCCGCCGTAGAGCCAGATTGCATCCGTCAGGTTGGGCGCGCCCAAGTCCTTGTTGCCCATACCTTCCTCGCCATGGCAGGCCGAACAGTTCTCGAGAAACAGCTCGGCCCCCGCAGCCGCCAGAGCGGCGTCGTGATCCTGCCCCGAGATATTCTGCACATGGGCCACCAGGCTGGCGATTTCGTCATCGACCAGCACTTCGTCAAAGGCCGGCATCTGCGACCAGCGTGCATCGGGATCTATCTCATTTCGGATGCCATGGCGGACGGTCAGCGAGATGGCTTCGATGTCGCCCCCCCACAGCCAATCGTCGTCCAGCAGGTTGGGATAGCCTACCGCGCCTGCCGCACCCGACCCGTGACATTGCGAACAGTTGGTGCGAAACACCGACGCCCCAGCCTGAATCGCAAACCGGTTCAGCTCGGGGTCGTCGGCCAGGCTGGCCAGTTCTACCTCGGCCAGACGGTTTGTCAGATCGGCATTGGCGGCTTCGACCGCTGCGATGTTTTTGGCCACCTCACCCCGGGTGGAATAGCCCAACAACCCGGTTGTGGCGCCGCTGATCATCGGCCAGGCGGGATAGGCGATGCTATAGCCGATGGCCCATACAATGCAGGCGTACAACGTCCACAGCCACCAGCGCGGCAGAGGGTTGTTCAACTCTTTGATGCCGTCCCAATCGTGACCGGTCGTATTGACGCCGGTGACCTTGTCAAGGTTCTCGTCACTCATTTTGCATCCCCTTTCGTCAGGGTCTCAAGATCTTTGCGCAGGGGGATCTGTGAAATCTCGTCGTGGATCTTGCGGCTGCCCGGGCGGAACACCCAAGCGATCACGCCCAGAAAAAACAATGTCATGGCCAGTAAAACCCAGCTGTCGGCGAGGTGGCGCAGGAAAGTGTAAAGTTCCATTGCGTGCTCCTCAGCGGCTGGCGTCGGGCGTGAAGGTCGAAAAATCGACCAGCGTTCCCAACATCTGCAAATAGGCGATCAGCGCATCCATTTCGGTCAGCTGTGGCTGGCCGTCGAAATTGCTGACCACGGCACCGGGATAACGTTCCAGCAGACCGTCATAATCGCCCTCGGGATCGGCCTGCACCGCGAAATCGGCACGCGCCACCTCGATCATCTCGTCGGTATAGGGCACGCCGACAAAGCGGTTTGTGGCCAACAGATCGGTGACGTATTTGCCATCAATCACCGTTTCCTTGAGAAAGGCATATTTCGGCATGATCGATTCAGGCACCACCGATTGCGGATTGCTCAGATGGTCCACATGCCAGGCATCGGAATAACGCCCGCCGACCCGCGCCAGATCGGGCCCGGTGCGTTTGCTGCCCCATTGGAACGGATGGTCGTACATCGATTCCGCAGCCAGCGAATAATGCCCGTACCGCTCTACCTCGTCACGCATCGGGCGCACCATCTGACTGTGGCAGACATAGCAGCCTTCGCGCACATAGATGTCGCGCCCGGTCAGTTCAAGCGGGGAATAGGGGCGCATTCCCTCAACCTTTTCGATGGTATTCTCAAGGTAGAACAGCGGCACGATCTCGACAGTGCCCCCCACCGTCACCACCAGCAGCGACGCCACCAACAGCAAAGTGGGCGACCGCTCCAGGATCTGGTGCTTGGACAGAAAGCTTTCGGATTTTGATTTGGCCATGATTGCGGCCTCCTTACTCGGCGGGAACGCCCACGGGGGCCGTGACACGCACGCCGCCGCGGATCGTCATCCACATGTTCCAGACCATGATCAGACCGCCCGACAGGTACATGACCCCGCCCAGAGCCCGGACCACATACATCGGGTGTTTCGCCGCCACCGTGTCGGCAAAGCTGTTGACCAGGAACCCCTGGGCGTCAACTTCGCGCCACATCAGGCCTTCCATGATGCCGCTGACCCACATCGACGAGGCATAGAGAACGATGCCGATGGTCGCCAACCAGAAGTGCCAATTGATCGCCGCCACCGAATACATCCGTTCACGCCCCCAAAGCCGCGGCGTCAGGAAATACAGTGCGGCAAAGGTGATCATGCCGTTCCAGCCCAAAGCACCGGAATGGACGTGACCGATGGTCCAGTCGGTATAGTGCGACAGGCTGTTCACCGCGCGGATCGACATCATCGGCCCTTCAAAGGTGGACATGCCATAGAACGCCAGTGAGGCCACCATCATGCGGATGATCGGATCGGTGCGCAGCTTGTCCCAGGCCCCTTGCAGGGTCATCAGACCATTGATCATGCCCCCCCAGCTGGGCATCCAAAGGATGATCGAAAACACCATGCCCAAGGTCGTCGCCCAATCGGGCAAGGCGGTGTAATGCAAATGGTGCGGCCCGGCCCAGATATACAGAAAGATCAGCGCCCAGAAGTGGATGATCGACAGCTTGTAGCTGTACACAGGCCGACCGGCCTGTTTCGGCACGAAATAATACATCATCCCCAGGAACCCGGCGGTCAGGAAGAACCCGACGGCGTTGTGACCATACCACCACTGCACCATGGCGTCCTGCACCCCGGAAAACACCTGCACCGATTTCGACCCGAAGATCGACACCGGGATCGATAGGTTGTTGACGATGTGCAGCATCGCCACGGTGACGATGAAGCTCAGAAGGAACCAGTTGGCGACATAGATGTGTTTTTCCTTGCGGGTGAACAGCGTACCCACGAAGACCAGCAGGAACGCCACCCAGACCACGGTCAGCCAGATGTCGACGTACCATTCAGGCTCGGCATATTCCTTGGATTGCGTGCTGCCCAAAACATAGCCCGTCGCAGCCAGCACGATGAACAGGTTATACCCCCAGAACACGAACCACGCCAGGTTGCCGCCCCACAGCCGCGATCCACATGTGCGTTGCACGATATAGAACGACGACATGATAAGGGCGTTTCCACCAAAGGCGAAAATCACCGAACTGGTGTGCAGCGGTCGAAGCCGGCCGAAGTTGGTGAACGGCTGGGCGAACTCCAGGTTCAGGACCGGAAAGGCCAGCTGGAACGCGATATAGGTGCCCACCAGAAACCCGACAACGCCCCAGAAGCCGGTTGCGATCGCGCCATACCGGATCACCCCGTCCATATAGCCGCTGTGATCGACCTGCGGGCGGTCGTCGAAGCCGCGCAGCACATAGATGAACGTGCCAGAGGCCACCAGCATGATGATGATGGCATGAACCTGATAGGCCAGGTCGCGCCCGTAATTGGCGGCAATTGCCGCCAAAAGCGCAATAAGGCCCAATAATATGAGTTTGAAAGTGTTGAACATGCGCTGTTCCTCGTTATCTTTTACACTGGGCGTGATTCGTCGATGCCCGGTCCTGTCCACAGAGTTCTGATGCGGCATAGCCTACGGCGCAACCTTGATCTGGATCAACTGATTACCACAAGATCAGTGACAAGGATCATGGCATGACGCCGCACTCTGCGGCAGTCTGTTTCGGACACGGCAACACAGGGAAAATCGAACATGGCCTATCGCACCCTCACCACCTTGCTGCACAGCGAAGCACAGGATACCGCGACGCTGGACGCCGCGATTGATTTGACGCGCCGCCTCGGCGCCCACCTCACCGTTGTTCTGGCGGGGGTCAACACCGTTGACCCAGGGCTGTATTATGGTGGTATAAACACCGCGATGATCTCTTCGGCGCTCAACGATGCAGATGAGGCGACGCGCAACCTTTCGACCGCCCTTGCCAAACGGATGGCAGCCGAGGACATTCCCTGGGACGACGCCAGCGTGGTCGCCTCGACCGCAGGCATCGGACAGGCGCTTGTCGAACGGTCGCGCTACAGCGATCTGACAGTCCTGCCGCGCCCCTATGGCACCGGTCGCAGCCTGATCGACGTCGCGGTTGCCGAGGCGGCGCTGTTGGACAGTGCCGCGCCCGTGCTGATACTGCCGCCCGATATGGACAGCGTAGCACCGCCCAAACGGGTTCTGCTGCCATGGGACGAAGGCGCGCCGGCGCTGGCCGCCGCCCGTGCCGCGATCCCGTTCCTGGCGCAGGCCGAAGAAGTGGTGATCTGTGTCATCGACCCGTCCAGCTATGGCCCCGAACGCTCGGATCCCGGCGGTTCGCTGGCGATGTTCCTGAACCGGCATGGGGCAAAAGTGCGCATCTCGGTCCTGCCCTCGGTGGGCGAACGGATCTCGGATGTGATCCTGACCGAGGCCAAGGCCCAGCAGGCGGACATGATTGTCATGGGGGGCTATGGCCATTCCCGCACCCGGCAGTACATCCTGGGTGGCACCACGCGGCGTATGCTGGAAAACAGCCAAGTCCCGCTGTTCATGGCCCACTGACCCGAGGCGCGACAAGCCAGAACAGGCCGGGATTACCCCCCCCGGCCTTGATTTTCCTGCCGCTGATACGCCAAAGCGGTTCTGGAAAACGTCGAACCGGATCTGCGCTGTCTTTCGCTGCGCCCGAATGCAGGCTCAGGCAAAACCGCCATGCCTGTTTTTCGAAGCGGCGCGATCTGGAACGTGTTACGCTCGGTCGGCGTCATCCGTTTGCCCTGCGGATAACGAAAGCGCTTGCGAAACAGGCTGTAACGCACGGCAGGCCCGTCGCGATAACTGAACGATCCGGTTGCAGAAAGACTCGGCACGCTGTTTGCGGCGTCAATACCTTGCCGCCGCAATACCTAGAAAAGCCGCCGCGCATTGTCACGGGCTGGTTCGGGGCGCGGGTCATCTTCGCCCGCCTCCCGGTGCAGTCGGGCCATGTCGGGCACTGCGATGGCGCGGTTGCCATCCAGCACGATGATTCCATCCGCCTTCAGCGCCGAAATCTGTCGGCTGACGGTTTCCAGAGTCACGCCCAGATAATTGCCCATCATCTCGCGCGTCAGGAGCAATTCGAACGATGTCGCCCGCGACATGCCGGGCAAATGCGCGCGGCGTGCCATCAAGGCCAGCAGGCTGGCGATCTTTTCGCGGGCCGTCTTGCGCCCCAACAGCAGCATCCATTCGCGCGCCGCGTCCAATTCGTCCAGCGCCATTTCCAGAAGCCGCTGCGCGACATTGGGTGTCGTTGCAATCAGATGTTCAAACGGGCGGCGCCGAAAACAGCACAGCGTCACCGCGCTGATCGCCGTCACGTCATAGGGGGCGAATTCGCGCCCCGGCCGACCAATGAAATCACTGCCCATCAACAGGCCCACCATCTGGGTGCGGCCATCCTCCATCGACTGGCTGATCGAGGCGACACCGCTAACCACCGAGGCGACATGCTCCATCCGGTCGCCGCGCCAGACAATCGGCTGGCCTGGCGCAAAACTGCGATAATACTTGATGTCCTCAAGCTGAAGCAATTCGTCGGGTTCACAGCGCGAACACACGGCGCTGTGACGGATCGGGCAATCACTGCACCGGCCGATCTCAGGATGACCCGCGCCCGCGCGGTTCACGTCTGTCGAGATCGGCGGGGTAAGTTTCTGCACCATGGCAATGACGCTAACCCAGCCATCCCGCCCCGGCAAGGGCATGGCAGGGTTGAATGCGGTGCGATGACGCCTGGAATGCCGGATCCCCCTGCTGCGCGTCGTGCCGCGCCTTGACACGCCGCATCTGCCGATCTTCTGTGGTCGCAGAACGACGAACCAACCAAAGGTGTTTGATGCCGCTGCCCGATGATTTGCGCGACAGCGCGATTGCGCTGTTCCAATGTGCAGTGACACAGGCGGATCCGGCGGCGGCGCTTGCCGCTGCTTTGGCGCGATCGCCGCTGCCCCAGCCGGCAGGAACAACCATCCTCATCGCCATCGGCAAGGCCGCCCCCGCGATGATGGGCGCCGCCCTGCGCCATGTGACCGGGCCGCATCGCGCCCTTTGCATCACCCATCACGGCAACCCCGCCCCTTGCACCGGCGCCACGCTGATGCAGTCCGGGCATCCGGTGCCCGATGCCGCCGGGCTGGCGGCGGGTGCAGCGGTGATTGATCTGTTGCGCGGCGCAGATTCCGGGGATCATGTGATCGCGCTGATTTCCGGCGGCGGTTCTGCGCTTGTCCCCGCGCCTTCGCCGGGGCTGAGCCTGGATGACAAGATCACCCTGAACCGCGCACTTCTGGCAAGCGGGCTGGACATTGTGGAGATGAACATGATCCGCCAGCAGGTTTCGCAGCTGAAAGGCGGTGGAATGCTGCGCCTGGCCGCACCCGCCCGGGTGACCGGCTATATCCTGTCAGACGTGATCGGCGACGATCTGAACGCCATCGCCTCGGGCCCCACCACCGCCCCGCTGGGCACCCGGCAAACCGCGACAGCGGCGCTGAAGGCTGCGGGATTGTGGGACGGGTTGAGCGATCGGTTGCGCGCGTATCTGTCCGCCCCCACGCCCGCGTTGCCCCGCCTGACCGCCGAAAATCACCTGATCGGCTCGAACAGCCAATCGTTGCACGCGGTGGCCAAATCGGCCGAGGCCCGGTTTGACACCCGCATCGTCAGTGACCGCCTGGTGGGGGATGTCGCAGACGCAGCCCGTGCAATTCATGCCGCAGCGTCCGCGCTGCCCGAAGCCGCACCGCCCACTGCCCTGCTTTGGGGGGGCGAGACGACGGTGAAACTGACCGGCACCGGCCGGGGCGGGCGCAATCAGGAACTGGCCCTGCGTGTCGCCGCCCTGGCCGAGAACGCACCGCTGCGCCGCCGCTGGCTGTTCCTGTCCGGTGGCACCGACGGCCGCGACGGGCCGACCGATGCGGCGGGCGGCATCGTTGACGCCGGCACCTGGCGACGCATCCCCGGGGCCGCTGCCCTGCTTGCCAACAACGACAGCCACGCGGCGCTGAAACAGGCCGGCGCCTTGTTGATCACCGGCGCCACGGGCACCAACGTGGCCGACATCCAGATCCTGCTGTCTGCCCCGCTTTGAACGCCGTTCGCCCGACGCGCCGGCCCGGTCAGACAGCGGCGCTGTTTCCATAGTACTCGACAATCGCCGCCATATCTTCGGGCCGCGCCGTGGTGGCCAGGGTTGTGCAGGTATTGGGCACATGGGCAAACACTGACCCATCGGAAAAGAAGGTTTTCGACGTGACGGGAATGATCCGTGTGTCCGGGTGGCGATAACTGGCGTAATCGGCAACCGCCAGCGGCGCACCGTCGCCCAGATCAAGGCTGAGGATCAGCACCTCGGCAAAGTCGCGCTGCAAATAGGCTATCGCCGCGTCCTGAGACGCGACCACAGTCACCTGGGCCCCCATACGGCGCAGGCTGGCCGACCAAAGATCGGCCAACGCCGATCGATCTTCCACCAAAAGAACTTTCATCGAGGCCCCGCTGTGCAGTCCCTGGCACGTTAAAGAATTGGCAAGGGATGCGACGAACAACTTAACGAATGATTAACAAAAATACCATGGTCTTGCTTTGCAACCGCAGGTGGGGTGCCTGCCGGACGTTTGCCACGGATGCGGCAATAAACCGCTTGCAGTCTGGTATCATCCTGTGGAATTTCGCCCGGATTTAACTCAACGTCCCGCCCCGGAGACCGCAGCATGACCACATGGATCACCATCTGTGACACTTGCAAACGCGACGGATGGGCCGAAAGCGGTGCCAGCATAACCGACGGCGCGGTCCTTGCCGCCTTGGTCGAGGCGGAACATCGCCCGGACGTGCGCACCCGCCGGGTGTCCTGCCTGATGGGCTGCACCCATGGCTGCAATGTGGCGATCCAGGGGGCGGGCAAGCTGGCCTATACCCTCGGCCGCTTCGCGCCCGACCCCGAGGCAGCAGCCGCCATCGCCGATTATGCCGCCCTGCACGCGGCCAGCGACACCGGCCAGGTGCCGTTCCGCCAGTGGCCCGCGGCGGTCAAGGGGCATTTCATCACCCGCCACCCGCCCCTGCCCGACGCCGCCGAATGACCGGCGGGCGTGACCACGGGGGCGCGTTGGATGCCGCCCGGGCGCGCTGGGGCGGTGCCCGGGCCGACTGGATCGACCTGTCTACCGGCATAAACCCCGTGCCCTGGCCCGTCGGCGACATCCCCCCAGCCGACTGGTGCGCCCTGCCTGACCAAGGTGCCGCGCTGACGCTTGAGCAAGCCGCGCGTAGCTTCTGGCGCGTGCCCGACACAGCGGCGATCCTTGCCGCACCCGGCGCCTCGTGCCTGATCGCGGCCCTGCCACACACCCTGTCCCGGCTCGGCGCCGGTCCAATCGTGCAAATCCGCCCGGACACCTATAACGAACACGCCGCCGCTTTCGCCGCCGCCGACTGGCAGGTGACCCCCGGCGCGGCCGACACCCGCGTGATCGTGCACCCCAACAACCCCACCGGCACATTCGAGGCAAAACCTGACACACCCCGCGCCATCATCGACGAAAGCTTCTGCGACACCGACCCCAGCCGCAGCTTGGTCAAATCGGCAGGGCCCGGACGCATCATCTTGAAAAGTTTTGGTAAATTCTGGGGCCTCGCGGGCCTGCGCCTTGGCTTTGCCATCGGCGATCCGGCGGTGATCGACGATCTGCGCACCCGCCTCGGTCCCTGGCCTGTATCTGGCCCCGCCCTGACAATCGCAACCCGCGCCCTCACCGATCCCACATGGGCCGCCGACACCCGCCTGCGCCTGATCCGCGACGCCGCCCGCCTCGATGCGCTGATGATCCGCGCCGGGGCACGGCCCAGTGGCGACTGCCCGCTGTTCCGCCTCTACACCGTACCCGACGCCACCTCCTGGCATGGGCATTTTACAGCTCACCGCATCCTCACACGCATCTTCCCCTACGCGCCCACATGGCTGCGCCTCGGCTTGCCCGGCCCCGACGACTGGCCCCGGTTGGAGCGCGCCTGTGGGACGGTGGGCGGGGCGTCGGCGCAGCCGCGCGCCGCCCAGCGGCCATGACACTCGCCCTTGCCCTGATCCTCGACGCGCTGCTGGGCGAGCCGCGCTGGCTCTGGTCGCACGCACCGCATCCCGCCGTCCTCATGGGCCGCGTCGTCGCCACACTCGACCGCAACCTCAACACCGGCCCCTTTCGCCGGCTCAAGGGCATCCTCGCGCTCAGCCTGCTCATCCTGCTCGCCCTGCTCACCGCCGCCCTGATCGCCGCAATTCCCCTCGGCCCCCTGCCCGAACTGCTCACTGCCGCGATCCTGCTGGCCCAGCGCAGCCTGGTCGACCACGTCTGCGCCGTGGCCGATGCGCTGCGCCTGTCAACTGCCGAAGGCCGCCGCAGCGTCGCCATGATCGTCAGCCGAGACACCACGGCAATGGACAAAACCGCCGTCGCCCGCAGCGCGATTGAATCCGCCTCGGAAAACCTGTCCGACGGTGTCATCGCTCCGGCCTTCTGGTTTGCCGTGGCCGGCCTGCCCGGTCTGCTGATCTACAAATTCACCAACACCGCCGACAGCATGATCGGTTATCGCACCCCGCGTCATGAACGCTTTGGCTGGGCCGCCGCCCGGTTCGACGATCTGCTCAACCTGATCCCGGCGCGCCTGACCGCCCTGCTGATCGCCGTCACCACCGGCCAGCTGCGCCAGATGCCCGCCATCCGTGCCGATGCCGCCCTGCACAAATCTCCCAACGCCGGCTGGCCCGAATCCGCCATGGCCCGCGCGCTCGACATCGCGCTGGCCGGTCCGCGCAGCTATGACGGGCGTTTGCAGCACTTTCCTTTCGTCCACCCGACAGGGCGCCGCACCCTCATGGCCGATGACATCGACGCCGCCATCTCCGTGTTGTGGCGCGCCTGGGCCCTTGGTCTCGGCCTCGTGATCCTCGCGGCGCTTGTCTGATCCGCGCCCCCTGATACGCTGCGCCCAAGCCACCAAAGGATCACCGATGCACCGCCTTCTTGCTCTCCTCACCGCCCTCGCGCTGTGCTCGACACTTGCCCAAGCCCAAACCCAGGCCCAGACCGGCACCGAGGCCGAGCCACCCTGCGGCGGCCCCTTTCCCGCCTTCGTCAATGGCCTCAAGGCCGAGGCGCAGGCGCAGGGCCACCCCCGCACCAGTGTCGATGCCTTCTTCAAATCCGTCCGTCAGGACGACCGCACCCTTGCCGCCGACCGCCGCCAAGGCGTGTTCCAACTTCCCTTTGTCGATTTCGCACGCCACCTGATCAGCCAGAACCGCATCGACAACGGTCGCGCCAACCTGCGCAAATGGGCCGAAACCTTCGACCGCGTACAGGCCGAATTCGGCGTCAGCCCGGGTGTCCTGCTGGCCTTCTGGGCGCTGGAAACCGATTATGGCGCGGTGCAGGGCGACTTCAACACCGTCAATTCCCTCGTCACCCTCGCGCACGATTGCCGCCGTCCGGGCCTGTTCCGCCCCCAGGTTCTGGCAGCACTCGAATTGTTTGAACGCGGTTTGCTTGATCCGGCCACGACGACCGGCGCATGGGCCGGCGAAATCGGCATGGTGCAGATGCTGCCCGCCGATATTCTGGAACACGGTACAGACGGCGATGGCGACGGCGCGGTGAACCTGAAAACCTCGCCCCCCGACGCCCTGCTTTCGGGTGCCGCGATGCTGCGCGGCCTCGGATGGCGCGCCGGCGAACCCTGGTTGCACGAAATTACCCTGCCGCGCGGCCTGGACTGGGCGCAGACCGGACTGAACCACCCGCGCCCCGTGGCCGACTGGCGCAGCCTCGGCATCGCCCCGCGCAACGGACCATTGGGGGATGACAGGCTGACCGCCGCAGTTCTGCTGCCGCAGGGGCGCACTGGCCCGGCCTTTCTCGCTTATCCCAACTTCAACGTGTTTTTCGAGTGGAACCAAAGCTTTGTCTATGTAACCACCGCCGCCTATTTCGCCACACGGCTGGAGGGCGCACAGGTCTTCGCTGCGGGCACCCCCGATCCGGGACTGGACGCCGATCAGATGAAAAGGCTGCAAACCCGGCTGGTCACCCTCGGCCATGATGTCGGCGGCATCGATGGCATCCTGGGCGAAAAAACGCGCGAGGCGGTGCAGGTCGAACAACAACGCCTGGGCCTGCCCGCCGACGCCTGGCCGACGCCCGACCTTTTGAACCGGCTCTGACCTGCGGGATGGCGGGTGGGGCGTCGGCGCAGCCGCGCGTCACCTGTCGTCCCGGCTCAAACTCCCAGTTGCCGTTCCCAATGACCAATCATTCGCCGCCACAAATCCGGATCGGTAACGAACATCTTTGGCCCATCCCATCGTTGCGCAACAAAATCTCCGTCTGCATCTCCATCTGCGGATTTCCCTCGGCTTTCAGACAAAGGCCGGATGAACCGGCAGCGCGAATTGAAATCATTGATCTTGTAAGTGTGGATCGGTCGGATCAACAGATGCCCGCAGTGAAACTGCACTGCCTTGCAATTTGCTCCGTCACTACAATCCTCGAAATAGACCCAGTAATCCGTTTTCGAAATCCTGCCGGTGATCAACGGCGCACCATTGCTGCCGGTGGTCCGTTTCGCCTGATACCGCTCGGCCAACATCGCAGCCTGGACCAGCGCCGGGTCAGATGCCAGGAGTCGCACCGCACCTTCAACATAAGCCAGGGCGGCGTGGCAACCGGGAAACTGCCAGCACCTTTGCTGATCCCCTGCGCGTGGATCGGTCCCGCTCCCAAAAGCGCAATGATCCATACCGCGCCCCACACTTTGTCCATGATCCCCCCCGCCTCGCCCGATTCATGGCAAATCGTAAACTTGCATCGCCCCCCAGCGTCACGCACCCGACGCCCGCGCGGGCGGGTGCAGCGGTCCAGGGCAGCGATCTGCATCACGCGCGATTTCCGTTCGCAATCTCCGATCAATTTCAGGATCTCAGGCCACCAAAGCCTCGGCCCGCTTCAGATCCACCGAAACCAACTGGCTTACACCCTGCTCGGCCATCGTTACCCCGAACAGACGATCCATCCGCGCCATGGTCACCCCGTGGTGCGTGATCACCAGGAACCGCGTGTCGGTCTGGCGGGTCATCTCGTCCAGCATATCGCAGAACCGCGTCACATTGGCATCGTCCAGCGGCGCGTCCACCTCGTCCAACACACAGATCGGCGCCGGATTGGCCAGAAACACCGCAAAGATCAGCGCCAGCGCGGTCAGCGTCTGTTCGCCCCCCGACAACAGCGACAGCGTGCTCAGCTTCTTGCCCGGTGGCTGGCACATGATTTCAAGGCCAGCATCCAGCGGATCGTCAGATTCAACCAGCTCCAGCTTGGCCTCGCCACCGCCAAACAGATGGGTGAACAGCAGGGCGAAATTGCGGTTCACCTGCTCGAACGCTGTCAGCAACCGTTCGCGGCCTTCACGGTTCAGCCCGGCAATGCCGCTGCGCAAGGCGCGGATCGCTTCGTCAAGATCGGCCTTTTCGCGGATCAGCAGGTCATGCTCGGCCTGCACCTCGCGCGCATCTTCCTCGGCGCGCAGGTTCACGGCGCCCAAGGCATCGCGCTGGCGTTTCAGACGGTTTACTTCGGCCTCGATCTGCTCCGCCGGGGGCATCGCACCTGCATCGGCACCCAACGCCTGCAACAGCGCAGCTGGCGTCTGGCCCAGCGCCTCTTCGATGCGCACTGCGGCTTCGGCCACGGCGGCCATCGCCGCCTCGGCCCGCGCTTCGGCCCCGGCGCGGGCTTCGCGCGCTGCACCCGCCGCGCGTTCGCCATCACGCGCTGCAATCACCGCCTGTCGCTGGGCGGTCTCAGACCGGGCCAGCGCATCCCCTGCCGCGGCGCGCCGTCGGGTCGCGTCCTCGAACCCCTCATCCAGTTTGGCCCGCCGGATTGCGATGTCTTGCGGTGCGCCACTGGCCCTGGCCAGATCGGCCCGCGCCGCCGTCAGCCGCGAGTCGAGCTCGGCCATCCGTTTGCCCGCAGTGTCCAACCGGCTGCGCCAGCCGGTCAGATCCTTCTCCACAGCCTGCGCCCGGCGCGCCCGGCCCTCGCCCTCGCGGCGCAGCTCGTCATGGGCCGAGCGGCGCTGCATCATCGTCATGCGCGACGCCTCGACCGCCACCTTGATGTCATCCAGCCGCGCGCGCAACGCCGACAGATCGTCCAGCCCCGCAACTGCCGTCTCGGCCTCGTTTACGCGGCTGCGTGCCGCCATCGCCTCTTCGTCATGGCGCGCCACGGCCAGACGCGCGCTTTCCAGCTTGCCTGCCGCAATGTTGCGATCCGCCTCTGCCCGGCTCAGCGCGCGATTGGCCTCGGCAACCTGTCCATCCGCCGCGCGTCGGGCTTCGCGCACCTCACGGTCGGCCCGGGTCAGCGCCTCAAGCCGCTGCTTCAGCGTGTCATGGGCCGTGGCTGCGCCGTCTGCCCGGGCCGCCACCCGCTGCATCTCTTGGGTCAATGCCTCCAGCCGGTTCCTCTGCTGCAACCGCAGCGCCGCCGCCGAGGGCGCATCTTCGGCCCCGGCGCGAAACCCGTCCCAGCGCCATAGATCGCCCTGCACGCTGACCAGGCGCTGACCGGGCAACAGCCGAGCCTGCATTTGCGCCCCTTCGCCCCGTGTCACCAGCCCGATCTGCCCGATCCGCCGCAACAGCACCTCGGGCACCGCGACATGCGCGGCCAGCGGCGTGATACCATCGGGCAGCGGCTGTTCCACGCGATATTCCGGCAAAGGCGCCCAACCCGACACACCCGCACTGCCAATGGCCGGCGCGCGCAAATCGTCAGCCAGGGCCGCGCCCAGCGCCTGTTCAAACCCCGGTGCAACGCGCAGCAGATCCATCACCTGCCCACCACCCCCGGCGGTATCGCCGCGCCCCACCAGCCGGGTCAGCGCACCCGCTTCGGCCCGCAGCGCAGCCACCTCGCCCTCGGCGGCGCTTCGCTCGGCCCGCGCCTCGGTCTCGCGCGTTTGCGCGTCATCGCGCGCGGCCTCGGCGGCCAGCAAGGCGGCCTCGACCCGCCCCGCCAGATCCGCCGCCTTTGCCTGCGCCAACTCGGCTGTGGCAAAATCCGCCGCTGCCCGGTCCAGCGCCGCTTGCACCGCAGTCACCTCGGCGCGGGCGGTATCTGCTGCGTGCTCGGCGCGATCACGGGTGCGGATCGTATCCTCGCGCAGACGCTGGGCCGACTGGTGGCGCGCCGACAACCGCGCCACATCCTCGGTCTGCTGGCTCAGCGCCGCTTCGCGCGCGGCCAGCACCCCAGCGGCCTCTTGCGCCGCCGCTGCCGCCTCGGCCAGCCGATTGTCCTGACCTTCCATCGCGCGCGCCAACCGCTGCAATTCAGCTTCGTGACGGGCAATGGTTTCAATGGCATCGCGGTTCAGTGTTTCTTCCCGGACGGCATCCTGTTGCAATTGCACGGTCCGCTTGGTCATCGTGTCGATCTGGGCCCGCGCCCGCACCTCGGCTTCGGTCAACTGGTCGCGTTCGACCGCCAGACGCTGCAACACGGCCGCCGCGATCGCCTCTTCCTCGCGCAGCGGCGGCAGCGCGGCGTCGGCCGCATCGCGCGCCGTATCGGCGAGGCGCGCTGCCCGCTCGGCCTCGGCTGCGGCGGCGTTGCGGGCCCGCAGATGCTCGACCGCCGTCGCGTGCGCCGCTTCGGCCTCGCGCCAACGCCGGTACAGCAACAGCCCCTCGGCGCGGCGCAATTCGGCGCCAATTTCGCGGTATCGGGCCGCCTGCCGGGCCTGCCGGGCCAGTTGTGCGAGTTGCGCCGACAGCGCCTCGACCACATCATCGACGCGCAACAAATTGGCCTCGGCACCCTTCAGCTTAAGTTCGGCCTCGTGGCGCCGCTGGTACAGGCCGGAAATCCCCGCCGCCTCTTCCAGAATCCGCCGCCGCGCCTTGGGCTTGGCGTTGATCAGTTCGGAAATCTGCCCCTGCCGCACCAAAGCGGGCGAATGCGCCCCGGTGGATGCATCGGCAAACAGCATCTGAACATCACGCGCGCGCACCTCCCGCCCGTTGGCCTTATAGGCCGAACCGGCATCGCGGGTGATCCGCCGTGTCACCTCAAGCACATCGGCATCGTTGAACCCGGTTGGGGCGCGGCGTTCGGAATTGTCGATATGCAGCACGACCTCGGCAAAATTGCGCGCCGGGCGACTGGATGCACCGGCAAAGATCACATCTTCCATCCCGCCGCCGCGCATCGCGCTGGCGCGGTTTTCGCCCATGACCCAGCGCAGCGCCTCAAGCAGATTCGACTTGCCACAGCCGTTCGGCCCCACCACCCCGGTCAGCCCATCGGCAATAACCAGATCGGTCGGATCGACAAACGACTTGAAGCCGTTGAGTTTCAGCCGGGTGAATTGCACGCGCGGGCCATCCTTGCCTGTCACAGTGTGGCACATTGCCCAAGTGCTGCGCTGAAAGTCAACGCGCCGCCGCGCCATATCGGCGCTCTGGCCCGGTTATCCACATGTTATCGACGTGCACAGGCCCGGCTTCTTCTTTGCCCAAATACTCCCGCGCGGAGCGCATTCGCCGTCCGCCCCGCCCGACACCGCCTGCGTTCCTTGCAATCGCCCTTGACCACGGCCGCCCAATGCCGCCACATGGGGCGGCATGGTGCCCCCTGCACCGCGCAAAACGCGGGGGGGCATAATTGGGAATGTGGAACGGGCGACCCAGCCAGGGGCCCGCCACCACAGCCGCCCCCGCGACTGTCAGCGGCGAGCGTGCGTTGAATATGCCACTGGAGCGATCCGGGAAGGCCAGCGTATGTGACGACCCGCCAGCCAGGAGACCAGCCATGCACGGGTGCCGCAAGGTGTCCGGCCTGCTTAACGGACGGGGTGTTCCGTGAAGGGTAAGCGTGCCTTCGCGCCTCCCTTTGCCCGACCCCCCCTTCACATTTTTGACCACCGGAAGGGGACATACATGAAGAAACTTCTCACCATCACAGCCGCCACAGTGGCCGCCGCCAGCCCCGCGCTGGCGCATCACCCCTTGGGCGGAATGCCGATGGAGACCTTTGCCCATGGGCTATTGTCCGGCGTCGGGCATCCGATTCTCGGGTTCGACCATCTGTTTTTTGTAGCCGCCGTCGGTATCGCGGCGCTGTTCACCGCCCGGCGCGTGCTGGCCCCTGCCGCCTATATCGCGGCAATGCTTTTGGGCTGCGGGCTGATGTACGCGGGTGTCGGCCTGCCGATGAAGGAAACGGTGATCGCCCTGTCGCTTCTGGTACTGGGCGGCGCATTGGTATCGGGGCGGACCATGGGCACACCCGTTACCCTGGCGCTGTTCGCCGGCTTCGGCCTGTTCCATGGCTCGGCCTTCGGCAACAGTATCGCGGGGCAAGAAGGCGGGATCAACACGGCGGTTCTGATCGGCTATCTGATCGGCCTCGGCGCGGTTCAATATCTGATCGCCCTCGCCGCCGGTTGGCTGGCGGAAAAGCTGCTGGGCGTGACGGGCGCGGCTGCGATCAACGCGCGCCTCGTTGGCGCCATGGTGGCCGGTGTCGGCCTGTTCCTGTGCCTCGATGCGGTTGAGGGCCCGCTTGTCGCGCTGCTGACCGGCGTCTGAGCCTTTCTGTTCACCGCATCACCGGCGGCGCCGCCCCGTGCGGCGCCCCGTCAACTCTGCCTCAGACCTGAAGGTTTTCCATGGCCAGCAAGATTCCCGCCACCGTCGTCACCGGCTTTCTCGGGTCGGGCAAGACAACCCTGATCCGCCACATGCTGCAAAATGCACAGGGCAAACGGATTGCCCTGATCATCAATGAATTTGGCGATCTGGGGGTGGATGGCGAAATCCTGAAAGGCTGCGGCGTTGAAACCTGCACCGAAGACGATGTCATGGAGCTGTCGAACGGCTGTATCTGCTGCACCGTTGCCGATGATTTCATCCCGACGCTGAAAAGGCTGCTCGACCGGCCCACGCCACCCGATCACATCGTGATCGAAACCTCGGGCCTGGCGCTGCCGCAGCCTTTGGTGCGCGCCTTCACCTGGCCCGGCATTTCCACCCGTGTCACGGTGGACGGCGTGGTCACCGTGGTGGACGGCAAGGCGGTGACCATGGGCCAGTTCGCCCATAATATAGCCGCCGTCGACGCCCAGCGCGCCCAGGACGACAACCTGGATCACGAAACGCCGCTGTCCGAATTGTTCGACGATCAGATCGCCTGCGCCGACATGATCGTGGTGAACAAGGCTGACTTGTTGGGCGCGGACGAACTGAGCCACCTGATTGCCACCCTCAGGGCCGACAGCCGCGATGGCGTACAGGTGATCGGCACCACCATGGGCGCGCTGCCAGTGGATGTTCTGCTGGGCCAGAATGCCGCGGCCGAGGCCAACCTGGACACACGACACGAGGTCCACCATCACCACAATGAAGATCACGATGGCGATGACGGCCACCACGGTCACGACGATTTCGAATCTTTCGTCCTCATCCTGCCCGAACTGACCGATCCGGTGGCTTTTTCCGCCCGTGTCGTGGCCACAATCAAGGCCCACGACATCCTGCGCGTGAAAGGCTTTGCCGCCGTCGCGGGCAAACCCATGCGCCTGACGGTTCAGGCCGTCGGCCCGAGGATTGACAGCTATTTCGATAGGCCCCTGCGCGCCGATGAAGGCCGCGAAACCCGCCTTGTGGTCATCGGTCCGGCCGGGTTGGATCGCGCCGCCATTGCCCGGACGCTGGCATGACGCTGATCGTCGAACCGGGCGATCCGATGGCACCCGGCGCCGCCGCCCTGCTGCGCGCCAGCCATGCGTTCATGGAATCGATGTTCCCCCCTGAAGACAACCATTACCTGTCGCTCGACGCGCTGAAATTGCCCGAGATCACCTTCTTCATCGCCCGCGAAGGCGGCGAAACCCTGGGCACCGGCGCGCTGAGAAATGCCGGCGACCATGGCGAGGTGAAATCCATGTTCGTCGCCGAAACTGCTCGGGGCCGGGGCGTTGCCGATGCCCTGCTGCGCCAGATCGAGGATCACGCCCGCGCCCTCGGCCTGCCGCTGATCCGGCTGGAAACCGGCAACACCCTGTACGCCGCGCATCGGCTCTATACCCGCCACGGGTTCACACTGTGCGGCCCCTTCGGTGTCTACCTGGCCAACCAGACCAGCGTTTTCATGGAAAAGCGGTTGGATACGGAATACTGACATGCATCTTCTTGCCGCCACCCCCGGAAACGTCGATGACGGTGCCGAACCCGTCGATCTGGGCCAGACCCCAGCCGATGTCGTGGTGATTTCCGCCGCCGACACCGAACTGGCCGCCCTGTCCGAAGCCCGCGCCGAGATGGACAGCCCCCCCACCCTGCGTCTGGCAAACCTGACCCACCTGACCCACCCGATGTCGGTGGATCTGCACCTTGACACCTGCGCCACGAAATCCCGCCTGGTGATCGCCCGGATGCTCGGCGGGGCGGGATACTGGAAATACGGCTTCGAACAATATGCCGCGCGGCTGCACGGCGCCGGTGTGCCCTTTGCCGCCCTGCCCGGCGACGACAAGCCCGATGGCGAATTGCGCGCCCTGTCCACAGTGTCTAACCAGGATTACGATGCGCTGTGGTCATATTTTGTCGAAGGCGGCCCGCGGAATGCCACCAACCTGCTGCGCTATGCCAAGGCCATGCTCGCGGCACCCGAGACTCGTGAAACCATCCCCGCCGCCAGCCCGCTGTTGCGCGCAGGCGCCTATTGGCCCGGCATAGGCCCCGCCCCACTGTCCGAGATCATGGCGCATTGGGCGCCGGACGCAGCCACAGTGCCGATCATCTTCTATCGTGCCCTCGTGCAGGGTGCCGGATTGCACCCGATAAACCGGCTGACCCGCGCCTTGCTGCGCGCCGGGCTGAACCCCCTGCCGATCTTCGTCGCCTCGCTGAAGGATCCGGTGTCGGCCGCCACCCTCGACCATCTGTTTACCCAGACGAAACCACAGGTGATCCTGAACACCACCGCCTTCGCCACAGGATCGCCCCACGCCGGGGACAATCAGCCGGGCAATCCCCTGGCCGCCGCTTCGGCCAACCGTGCGCCGGTGTTCCAGGTCGTTCTTGCCTCTTGCACCGAACAGGCCTGGGCCAGCGGCCTGAACGGTCTGCCCGGCCGCGACATCGCGATGAACGTCGCCCTGCCCGAGGTTGACGGGCGCATCCTGTCCCGCGCGGTCAGCTTCAAGGGCGAGGCGTTCTTCGACGCCGCCACCCAATGCCCGATCGCCACCTATCGCGCCCATGGTGACCGGATCGATTTCGTCACGCAACTGACGCAGAACTGGGCCCGCCTGCGCAACACTCCGGCACATCACCGCAAGGTCGCCCTGATCCTCGCCAACTATCCCAACAAGGACGGCCGCCTGGCCAACGGCGTGGGTCTCGACACCCCCGCCGCCACCGCCCATGTCCTGCACCTGCTGTATGGCCAGGGCTACTCCGTCGAAAACATTCCGGATGACGGCGCCGCCCTGATGGCACGCCTGATGGCCGGCCCCACAAACTGGCTGACCGACAGGGCCGACCGGCAAGGCGGCGAAACCCTGCCGCTGACCACCTATCACGAACACTACGCCAAGCTGCCCCTGACCCTACGCGAACAGATCGAATCCCGTTGGGGCCGCCCTGAACAAGATCCCTTCTTCTTGCCTGAAATACTCAAATCCGACATCGCCACGGGTGCAGGCCTCAAATTGTCGATCCACCGCTTCGGCAACATCGTCATCGCCCTGCAACCGGCACGCGGCTACAATATCGAGCCCACCGAAACCTACCATTCCCCCGACCTGGTGCCGCCCCATAACTATCTCGCCTTCTACATCTGGCTGCGCGAACACTGGGGCGCCCAGGCGTTGATCCACATGGGCAAACACGGCAACCTCGAATGGCTGCCCGGCAAATCCCTGGCCCTGTCGAATGAATGCTTCCCCGAAGCGATCCTCGGCCCGATGCCCCACCTCTATCCCTTCATCGTCAACGATCCCGGCGAAGGCACACAGGCCAAACGCCGCGCCCAGGCGGTGATCCTCGATCACCTTACACCGCCCCTGTCGCGCGCCGAAACCTATGGCCCGCTGCGCGACCTCGAAGCGCTGGTGGACGAATATTACGAAGCCGCCGGAATCGATCCCCGCCGCATCGCCCACCTGCGCCGCGAAATCCTGTCCCTCACCGCCACCAGTGGCCTCGACAAGGATGCGCAGTTCACCGGCGACGCCGATACCGATCTCGCACGCCTCGATGCCTACCTGTGCGAGTTGAAAGAGGCGCAGATCCGCGACGGTCTGCACATCTTTGGCCAGTCTCCCTCCGATACACTTTTGCGCGATCTGGTCATCGCCCTGGTTCGCATTCCCCGCAATGATGGCAAGGGCCGCAACGCATCGCTGCTGCGCGCCATGGCGGCTGACCTGAACCTCGCCTTCGATCCGCTCGATTGTGCCATGTCGGTTCCCTGGACCGGGCCACGTCCCAGCGCGCTGAACACCACCGCTGATCCTTGGCGCACCACCGGCGATACGCTGGAGCGCCTTGAACTCCTTGCGCAACGGTTATGGGACGGTGGGCGGGGTGCCGGCGACAGCCGCACGCCGTCCCCCGGCCCCGCAACCACTGCCGTACTGGCTGAACTGGCCAGCATCACAAACACCGTGACCGCCTGCGGCCCTGCCGAATCCGCCGCGTTGATCGACGCGCTGAACGGCCTGGCCATTCCTCCCGGCCCATCGGGCGCGCCGACGCGCGGCCGACTCGACACACTGCCCACCGGGCGCAACTTCTATTCTGTCGACAGCCGCGCCGTGCCCACCCCCACAGCCTGGGCGCTGGGGTGGAAATCGGCCAACCTGCTGATCGAAAAACACCTTCAGGATCACGGCGATTGGCCGCGTGCCCTGCTTCTGACTGCCTGGGGCACTGCCAACATGCGCACCGGGGGCGATGACATTGCCCAGGCGCTCGCATTGATGGGGGTGAAACCCACCTGGGATTCCGCCAACCGCCGCGTCACCGGCTTTGTCATCCTGCCCCCCGATACGCTGGCCCGTCCTCGAGTCGATGTCACGCTTCGCATATCAGGCTTCTTCCGCGATGCTTTCCCGCAACTGATCGACCTGATCGACAGTGCCGCGCGCGCCGTCATGGCTCTGGACGAATCGCCAGACATCAATCCTGCGGCCCAGCGGGCGCACAGCGAAAACGACACCAACCGCGTGTTCGGCTCGAAACCCGGCGCCTACGGCGCCGGCCTTCAGGCAATGATTGACGAAAAGCTGTGGGCAAATACCGCCGATCTGGCCGACGCCTATCTGGCATGGGGCAGCTATGCCTATGGCAAGGGCGCAATCGGTCGCCCCGACCGCAAGGCATTTGAAATCCGCCTCACCCAAGCCGAGGCGATCGTACAGAATCAGGACAATCGGGAACACGATCTTCTGGATTCCGACGATTATTATCAGTTCGAAGGCGGTGCCGCCGCCGCCATCCAAACTCTGCAAGGCCGGGCGCGCCCGATCTATCACAACGATCATTCCCGCCCCGAACGCCCACTGATCCGCACGTTGGACGATGAAATCGCCCGCGTGGTCCGCTCGCGCGTGGTGAATCCAAAATGGATCGACGGGGTGAAACGCCACGGGTACAAAGGGGCGTTCGAAATCGCGGCCACGGTGGATTACATGTTCGCCTTCGCCGCAACCACAGGCGCGGTAAAATCCCACCACTTCGATCTGATCCATGCCGCCTTTCTCGAAGATGACACCACCCGACAGTTCATTTCCGACAACAACGCCCCCGCGCTGCGCGAAATCGCCCAGCGGCTGGATGAGGCAATCACCCGCGGGCTTTGGCAACCAAAATCCAACACCGCCCGAGCCTTGATCGACCAGCTGCTGCCAATGGGTCATAAGAGTGCGCAAAACAGCCGTTTTACTTGCGCACCCCTGTCAAGAGTGTGAATCAGCGTGCAAAAGTGACCCACTTGGGTGGGTTATGATCATCTAAAACTGGCCCACCTGCATTGTTAGCATCCGTGCGCTTTGGCACGGAGGAAGAGCAGGTGTTACTGATGGAAAC
>Ga0100398_1000384_pt1 | contig 41206 bp, 43 predicted proteins | sample CryGeymeta201522_FD_81568 | JGI IMG/M metagenome (GOLD analysis project Ga0100398, IMG submission 81568) | Groundwater microbial communities from Crystal Geyser aquifers in Utah, USA - Crystal Geyser metaG 2015-22 | ecosystem: Environmental > Aquatic > Deep subsurface > Groundwater | place: USA...
CGCCAGGTTGCGCTGGATCTGCTGGCGTTGATCGCGGCTCAGGTTCAGGGCCTCCTCCGCCGCGCGGGCCAGGGCTGCGGGATCGGTCTCGATCGCGCTGGCGCGGGCCTGCGCCTCGGCGGCATGGAACCCGTCGGGGTAGCGGGCCAGGTAGGCGCGGTAGGCCCCGGGCGTGTCCAGTTCCGTCGCGGCGTTCCACAGCGCGGTCTCCTCGCTGCCCGGCTGGCTCGCGCCCGGCTGGCTCGCGCCCGGCAGGGTCGCGCCCGGCAGGGTCGGCGTGCCGGGGCCGGGGGTCGGGGGAACCGCCGCGATGAAGGGCAGGTGCGGCGAGACGAAGCCGAACGCCCGGATCCGGCGGGCATCGGCAAGGGCGGCGGACAGGTCGGTGCCCGCCACCAGCAGGTGTTCGGTGGTGAACCCGGCAAGGTCCTGCGGCGCGCCGGACAGGACGGTCACGCCCTGCGGCGCCTCCACCACGCCCACGCCATTGCCAAGCCCGGCACCCAGATCGATCCCGCGCCGTTCCTGCGCCAACAACACCATGGCGCGCCCCGGCGCGCGACCGGCCACTTCCATCAGGATCGACAGGCTCAGGCCAGCATCCCCGACCGTGGCGAGGCTCGGCACATCCGCATCGCGCCCCAGCAGCCAGTTGTCGGCGCCCGAACGCGCGTAGTGGCCAAGCACGGCGATCAGCACGCGCTCGTCCTCCTGCCGACGCACCAGCTGGTCCAACGCCGCACGCATTTCGCCGCCGGAGGCGTCGCGGGCGACGATCACCTCGAACCCGGCCGCCTCAAGCGGGCCTTGCAGCGCCTCGATCACACGCCCCTCGCGCAGGTTCTGGGCAGTGTCGTAGCGGTCGTTGACCAGCAGCAGGGCGGTATCGGCCAGGGCGGCCTGCGTGGTGAAGGCGGCGGCCAGCGCCGCGAGACAGGGATAGAAGCGCATGCGCATGGGGATACTCCGTTGCAGATTCGCGTGACGCCGCCACACCTAGCATGAAACGGCACCGTTACCGGATGACCGGGCCTGCCCACCGCCTGCCAACCGCACCGATATCGGATGACGCACGCGGCCCGGATCGGCCCGGATCGGCGCGGCACCGCCGATGGCACGCAATCACGCAATTGCGAGTGTCTTTCGCCGCCGCCGCGCGGTCCCATGGCCGCCAACCCGTTCCAACCCGAGGTCCGTTTCCATGCCCTGCATGCGCCCCCTGTTCCTGCCCGCCTGCGCCGCCGCATTTCTGCTGTCGCCGGGTTCCGCTGCCGCGCAATACGAATCGGAAAGCGTCGCGGCCTTCCTTGCCGCCGATACCAACGGGGACGGGTCCCTCGATCATGACGAATTCCGCGTCTTCATCCAGACCATGGCCGAGGTCGGTGCCCCCATGTCCCGACGCATCCGCACCTTCGGCGTCTACGGCATGGCCTTCGGACGCGTGGACCTCGACGAGGACGGCCTCGCCTCGCCCGAGGAATTGCGCGCCGCCGAGGCCGTGGAATAGACCTCAGTCGTAGCTGCGCCGGTCGTCGATGACCTTGCCGTCGTTTGGCAGGCTGCCCGGCGCCACGATCTCGACCCGGCCCTTCAGCTTCAGGATCGCCGCCACCGTGTCGCCCAGCGCGCCCACGTCGCCGCCTTCGGCCTCCACCTGCACCGTCATCACGTCGACCTCGCCCGACCGCGCGGCGATGACCCGCGCCTTGGACACCCCGGTGCGCGCCACGAAATCCGCCACCTGTTCCGGGCGCACGAACATGCCCTTGATCTTGGTGGTCTGGTCGGCGCGCCCCATCCAGCCCTTGATACGCACATTGGTGCGCCCGCAGGCACTTGTGCCGGGCAGGATCGCGCTCAGGTCGCCCGTGGCGAAGCGGATCAGCGGGTAATCGGGGTTCAGCGTGGTCACCACGACCTCGCCCACCTCGCCGACCGCCACCGGGTCGCCGGTGCCGGGGCGCACGATCTCCACGATCACGCCCTCGTCCAGGATCATCCCCTCGGGCAGACCGCCATCGGGGTTCGGCACCTCGTAGGCGATATTGCCCAGATCGGCCGTGGCATAGCATTGCAGGCAGGCAATGCCGCGTTCGGCATATTCGGCGCGAAGCGACGGGAACAGCGCGCCCCCGCCGACCGCCGCGCGGGTGAAGGCAAGCCACTCGCCCATCTCGTCGGCCCGGTCAAGGATCACCTTCAGGTAATCCGGCGTGCCCGCATAGGCGGTGCAGCCGATATCCTTCGCCGCGCGCACCTGCAAGTCCGTCTGCCCGGTGCCGGCGGGAAGCACCGCCGCGCCGACCGCCCGCGCGCCGCTCTCGAAGATCATCCCCGCGGGCGTCAGGTGATAGCCGAAACAGTTCTGCACGATATCGCCCGGCCCGATGCCTGCCGCGTGCAGGAAGCGCCCCATCCGCCACCAGTCATGGCCGATGCCGCCGGGCTCGTAGATCGGACCGGGCGACTGGAAGACATGGGCGACGTTGTGCACCGGAAACCCGCCGAACGGAGGCTTTTCGGACTGCCGCGCGACCAGTTCGGACTTGCGCAGGACGGGCAGGCCCGCCAGCGCATCCAGATCCCTCAACGCCGACGCCCCGTTGCGCGCCAGTTGCGCGTTCAACTTCGCCAACTGCTCCGCCGCGCGCTGGTCGGCACTGCGCGTCTCCAGCGTGTCATAGTGACTTTGGCTCATGTCCGGCATCCCCGACGCTCCCTCTCAAACCGTGTAACCGCTGGCCCGCGACGGGCCGTCCGGGGTCGCTTCCGCCGCCGCCCCGCATCCCGGAGGGCCGCCAGCGCGCCGCCCGGCCCCATCAACTCAGCCAGCGCTTGCGGCGGCGATAGGATCGCACGTCGCGGAAACTCTTGCGCCCCTCGTCACTCATGCCGAGGTAGAATTCCTTCACATCCGGGTTTTCGCGCAGGTCCTTTGCCGGGCCGTCCATGACCACCCGGCCGCTTTCGAGGATATAGCCGTAATGGGCGAAGCGCAGCGCCACGTTGGTGTTCTGCTCGGCCAGCAGGAAGGTCACGCCCTGCTCCTCGTTCAGCCGCTTCACGATGTCGAAGATCTGCTCCACCAGTTGCGGCGCAAGGCCCATGGACGGCTCGTCCAGCAGGATCGTCTCGGGGCGGCTCATCAGGGCGCGCCCGATGGCGCACATCTGCTGTTCCCCGCCCGAGGTATACCCCGCCTGGCTGGTGCGCCGCTCGCGCAGGCGCGGGAAGTATTCGTAGACCAGCTCCAGATCCGCCGCGATCGCCGCGCGCCCGTCCTTGCGCGTGTAGCTGCCGGTCAGCAGGTTTTCCTCAACCGTCAGATGCTCGAAGCAATGCCGCCCCTCCATCACCTGGATCACGCCCCGATCCACAAGGTCGGACGGCAGAAGATGCTGCACCACCTCGTCGCGATACTTGATCGACCCCTTGGTGATCTCCCCGCGTTCGCTCTTGAGCAGGTTGGAGATCGCCTTCAGCGTCGTCGTCTTGCCTGCGCCATTGCCGCCCAGAAGGGCCGTGATGCCGCCCTTGGGCACCTTCAACGACACGCCCTTCAACACAAGGATCACGTGGTTGTAGATCACCTCGATATTGTTGACCTCCAGCAGCGTGTCCGCCTGCGCGTCAACCTCAGTCACCTGATCCAGCATCCCGTTCATCCCCGTTCGAGGCCATCGACGCGCCCGCGATCGCGCGGGGCCCCTGTTTCATCTTGGCAAGAAAACTCAAGAAATTCCGGCGGCAGCGACCACGCGCCGCCGCCGCCGGAGGTCTCGCATCAGCTGTCGGCGCATTGCGGCTCGATGCCGTTCTCCGCCGCGTATTGGGCCGAATCCTCTTCGATCAGCGGCTGCGTCACGCTGTCGTCGGGCGCGATGAAGTCGGTCAGGGTGACCCACTGCGCGCCGTCCCACTGCTGCATGATCGCCATGCCGGTGCCGCCGTGGTTCTCGCAGGTGACCGAGAATTCCGGCCCGATGCCCGGCATGCCCGCCGCTTCCATGGTCTCGTTGGTGATGACCAGCGCTTCCATCGCGTCGCGCATCATCGCCGCATCGATATCGGCGACGCCGTTCATCTCCTGCGCCAGCCGGGCGGCTTCCGCCGCAAGGAACGCCGCATACATGCCCCGCGTATACAGCACGCTGCCGATCTGCGATCCGTCCCCGGCACCGAGGCCCGCGTCGATCACAAGTTCCTGGATCTGGTCGAACACCGGCATGTCGCCCAGCCGGTTCAGGTTCAACGAACGGTAGCCCGCCGCGGCGGCGCCCACGGAGGCCACGTCATGCTCGGCCCCGGCCCACCAGTTGCCGATGAAATTCTCCATCGGGAAACGGATGTTGACGGCTTCCTGCACCGCGACCTGGTTCATCACGCCCCAGCCCCACATCACGACATAATCGGGACGCTCGCGGCGGATCTGCAACCACTGGTTGCCCTGCTCCTGCCCCGGATGGTCCACGGCGATCTCGGTCAGGGTGAAGCCGTGCTGTTCCGACAGGGTCTGAAGCGTGCGGATCGGCTCCCGGCCATAGGCCGAGTTGTGGTAGAGCAGCGCGATGGACTTGCCCTCCAGCGAGCCGCCGTTCTCGTCCAGCAGGATGTTGACGATCACGCTCGCCGCATCCCAGTAGTTGCCGGGATAGTTGAACGTGTGGCTGAACACGTTGCCATTGGCGGCGGAGGTCCGGCCATACCCCATCGTGTGCAGCGGGATGCCATCCGCCGTGGCGCGCGGGATCAGCTGATAGGTGATGCCGGTGGACAGCGGCTGGTAGACCAGCGCCCCCGATCCGCGCGTGCTCTCGTAGCATTCCACGCCGCGCTCGGTGTCATAGGCCGTCTCGCATTCCGGCACGCTGGTCATCACCCCGCCGATGCCGCCATCGCGGACGTTCAGCAGCGTCATGTAATCGGCATAGCCATCCGCGAAGGGAATGCCGCCCGCCGCGTAGGCGCCGGTCCGGTAGCTCAGCGACGGGAACACGAGATCCGCCATCGCGGGCCCCGCGGCGATCGCCGCTCCTACGGTCAGTGTCAGAAGTCTCTTCATCGAATCCATCCTCCCTAAGGTTCTTTTCGATTTCTCCGTGTCCGGGACCGTTCGGCCCGGCTCTTTCGCAACCGCCGCCCTAGTGCGGGAACGGCCACAATCTCAACTTGTCCTTCGCCAGCGCCCAAAGCCGCGCAAGCCCGTGAGGCTCCACGATCAGGAAGAACATGATCAGCCCCCCCACGATGACGAACTGGAAATGCGCCGACAGCGCGGTATCGAGGCCGAAACCATCCACCAGCAGCACCTTCAGGAGCACAGGCAACAGCACCATGAAGGCCGCGCCCGCGAAGCTGCCGAAAATGCTGCCAAGCCCGCCGATGATGATCATGAACAGCACCAGGAACGATTTCTGGATGCCGTAGGACGCGCCGACCTCGACCGCGCCCAGATAGACGGTGAACAACAGCGCCCCCGAGATCCCGACATAGAACGACGACACCGCGAAGGCCGTCAGCTTCGCCTTCAACGGGTTCACCCCGATGATTTCCGCCGCGATGTCCATGTCGCGGATCGCCATCCATTGCCGCCCGACCGAACCGCGCGTCAGGTTGCGCGCCATCCAGGCCAGCACGAAGACGAACAGGAAACAGAACAGGTATTTCGCCCAGGACTCCGCATTCGGCCCGGTCACCGCGATGTCGATCCCGTAGAAGAAATTCCGCTCCGGCGCCGCGATCTGCCCCGAGGCCGAGTTGTTGTAGAACCACGGCACCTTGTTGAACAGCCACACAAGGAAAAACTGCGCCGCCAGCGTGGCGACAGCCAGATAGAACCCCTTGATCCGCAGCGACGGCAAGCCGAAGGCCACGCCAACCATCGCCGTCATCACGCCCGACAGCAACGTGATGGAAATCATGTCGAGTCCCGGAAACGCCGTCATCAGCTTGTAGGACGTGAACGCCCCCACCGCCATGAACCCGCCCGTGCCAAGGCTGACCTGCCCGCAATACCCCGTCAGGATGTTCAGCCCGATGGCTGCGATGGCATAGATCAGGAACGGGATCAGGATCGAGTTGGCAAGGTAGTCGTTCAGCACCAGCGGGATCACCACCGCGCCCACGAACAGCACGAAATAATACCGATACCGGTCGAACAGGATCGGAAAGGTCTGGCCGTCGGCGACATAGCTGGTCTTGAAATCGCCCGCTTCACGGTAAAACATCAGGCCCTCTCCCGCGCCATCATCACCCGCCCGACAATGCCGATGGCCAGGCTCACCGGCGTCAGGATCGCCGGCCAGAACGTCAGGTCCCGCGGCCCGAACCATTCCGCGGCCAGGAACAGGGCCGAGAACCAGAAGATCCCGAACCCCACCGTCGTCACCAGCGCCCAGACCTTCTTGGATCGGTTGCCGCCTTGGACGAAGGCCGGGCGGCCCGCATTGACGAAGGGGTTCGGCGGGGTCGGTTGCCTTGGTTCGCTGGTCATCTTCGGCCTCCATGGATGGGCATCAAGCGACGGGGCCGGGCCTCGAACAGCCTGAGGCACCGTCGCCCCCGATCATCTGCCGGCCTCACGCCGCATCCCCGCGCACCGGATCGCCCGTGAACAGGCAGCGCGCACAGTGGTAATTCATCCATCCCGCGTCCCCGGTCATCTGGCCGATGCCGTCGCCGGTCCTCCGCGCGGGCCGTCTGACCCGGACCCTCCTCGATGCGCCTGCGGATCATCCGGCCGTGGCCTCCCGGCAGACCGGCAGGGCGTCCCGGGCAAAGGCGCGGGCCTGCCTCCGGGCGGCATGCTGCGACAGGTAGCCGGCCAGCGTCGGGCGCTCTGCCGCCACCCGCAACGCGGTGCATTGGCAGACCGGCTCGTTCCGGCCGGCCGGAACGCCGTCCTCCTCCCGCAAGGCGCGCTCGCACACGTACCCGGCCGATTGGCGCGCGAGGTCGTCCCAGTTCCGCCCGCCCGCGAACGCCGCCAGGCCGATCGTCATGGCCGCGATGGACCCGATGGCGATCGCCGTGCCGATCAGCCACTGCCGCGGTGTCGCCTGCGCGGCCCGTTCGATGATCTGCCGCCGATATCGTCCCATGGCTACACCCGTTCAATGATCTTCTCCCCGAACAGGCCCTGCGGGCGGAACACCAGGAAGGCCAGCGCCAGCACATAGGCGAACCAGTTTTCCGTCGCGCCGCCGATCATCGGGCCGATGGCAAACTCGAACAGCGCCTCGCCGACGCCGATGATCAACCCGCCGACAATGGCACCGGGGATCGACGTGAAGCCGCCCAGCATCAGCACCGGCAAGGCCTTCAGCGCGATCAGGCTCAACGAGAACTGGACGCCCGATTTCGACCCCCACATGATCCCCGCCACCAGCGCCACGATCCCCGCCAGCGACCAGACCAGCACCCACACGTAGTTGAGCGAGATGCCCACGCTCAGCGCCGCCTGGTGATCGTCGGCCACCGCCCGCATCGCGCGCCCGTTCTTGGTGTATTGCGAATAGGCGATCAGCCCCATCACCAGAATTGCCGCGATGATCGACGCCGCGATGTCGAGGTTGTCGATGAAGAAGCCATAGCCGAAGGCATCGAATGTCGTCGCGTCGAGCCAGTCGTTGATCCCCTGCGGCAAGCCCACGTCCATATTGCGGATCTCGCTGCCCCACATCAGGTCACTGACGCCCTCCAGGAAATAGGCCAGCCCGATGGTGGCCATGAACAGGATGATCGGCTCCTGCCCCACCAGGTGCCGGAACACGAAGCGCTGCACGCACCAGGCCAGCCCGATCATCACCACCACCGTCAGCACGATGGCCAGCAGCGCCGGAACCTCCCACCCGAACTCGTGCAGTTGCGACCCGAAGATCGCGTTGATCAGGTGGCTGAACGGCACCCGACCTTCCTGGATGCCCACCAGCGTCATCGCCGCGAACAGCGCCATGACCCCTTGGGCATAATTGAAGATGCCGCTCGCCTTGAAGATCAGCACGAAGCCCAGCGCCACCAGCGCATACATCACCCCGGTCATCAGCCCGTTGAGCGTGACTTCCATCGCGTAGATCAGTTGGTCAGGCATGTCTCAGCTCTCCAGATCCGTTTCGATGACCGTCAGGCTCGGGGCCTCCCGGTCGATTTCCACCTCGATCACGGGTTCCCGCAGAAAGGTGGAGCGCAGGGTTTCAGGCACCCGGTCCACGGCGATGTAATCGCCGGAGGCGACTGCCCCCTCGATCCACGCATCGACGCCCGCACCCAGCGGCCCGTGGATCGCGCAATACTGCACCTCGGCCCCCGGCAGCGCGCGGCGCAATTCCCACGCCCCGCCCTCGGGCACCCAACTCTCCCACGCCGCGCGGTGCGGGATTCGGGTCAGGCCGCCGACATCGCTGTCGCGGACCTCGATCATCGGGATCAGGCAGCGGGCCTCGAAGACGTCCAGCGCGTCGGCCGCCGCGCTGGACGCGGCCATGGCGATCGCGATGGCGGTGCCTGTCGTGTGCACGGGATGTGTACGCGCTGTGCACAGGGTGTGACCGCCCCGCTCACTCATGGGCCACCCCCAGGTAGGCATCGATCACGGCCTGGTTGCCGCGCACCTCGTCGGGGGAGCCGTCGCCGATCTTCTTGCCGTAATCCATCACCACGACCCGGTCGGACAGGTCCATGACCACGCCCATGTCATGCTCGATCAGCACGATGGTGCTCCCGAATTCGTCGTTCACGTCCAGGATGAAGCGGCTCATGTCCTCCTTCTCCTCCACGTTCATCCCGGCCATCGGCTCATCCAGCAGCAGGATCGACGGCTCCGCCGCAAGTGCGCGCGCCAGTTCCACCCGCTTCTTGAGACCATAGGGAAGACGCCCCACCGGCGTCTTGCGGATCGCCTGAATCTCAAGAAAATCAATGATTTCCTCGGCCTTGGCGCGGTTCGCGACCTCTTCCGCCTGCGCGCGCCCCCACCAGATCGCCTGGCTCAGGAACCCCGACGTCATGTGGTTCAGCCGTCCCGTCATCACGTTGTCGAGCACGGTCATCCCTTCGAACAGGGCGATGTTCTGGAAGGTCCGCGCGATACCCTGGCGCGCCACCTGGAACGGCTTCATCGGCGGGCGCCGGACGCCGCGATACATGACCTCCCCCTCCTGCGGATGGTAGAAGCCGCTGATGACATTGAGCATCGAGGATTTTCCCGCCCCGTTCGGCCCGATGATCGCGCGGATCTCGCCCTCGCGCACATCGAAGGAGATGTTCTTGATCGCCTCCACACCGCCGAACCGCAGCGTGATATTGCGCATCTCCAACACCACCGGCCCGATCTGGCGGCCATCGGCGGTCACGTAACCTTCTGCTGCGTTGTCAAGCATTTACTCCGCCCTCTCCCGCGCGCTTTGCGCACCCCTGAAGACCACCGCCGCGATCAGTCCGTAGATCGCGAGGGCGATCAGGGCCCAGATCAGGTTGCTCCCGACCATGTCGGACATTCCGATCAACAGCGCCGCCACCCCACAAGCCCCGACAGCCCCGCCCTGAAGCAACGCCGCACCCGTCTCGACATACCGCCCCGCGATCCACGACGCCGCGAAGCCCAACAGGAACAGGCCGATCGCCACGACGCTCATGGATGCAGACCCCGTGGGATGGCGGGCGGGGCGAAGCCGAAAGGCGCGCGTCGCATCGTCATTCCGCCGCCATCCGCGTGCCATCCACCGGCACAACCGCCGCATCGATAATCTGCAACGTCGCCGAGATGTTGCCCTTGCGCCCGTCCTCGTAGGTCACCTCGGTTTCCGTGTATTGCTCGGTCTTGCCGGAATAGAGCGCCTCCAGAAGATCCGCGAACTTCTCCTCGATGATCCGCCGCCGCACCTTGCGGGTGCGGGTCATCTCGCCGTCGTCGGCGTCCAGCTCCTTGTGCAGCACAAGGAACCGCGCCACCTGGCAATGGGACAGGATCGGGTCTTCGGCGACAGAGCGGTTGACCGCTTCCACATGGCTCTTGAGCGAGGCCAGCACCCGGGGATGTCCCGCCAGTTCCTGGTAGGATCCATAGGCGATATTGTTGCGTTCAGCCCAGTTTCCCACAGCGCTCAGGTCGATGTTGAGAAAGGCGGTGCAGAATTCCCGCTCGTTGCCGAAAACGACGGCCTCCAGGATATCGGGGTAGAATTTCAATTTGTTTTCCACGTATTTCGGCGCGAACAATCCGCCCGACGCGGTCTTTCCCACATCCTTTGCGCGGTCGAGGATGCGCAGGTGGCCGGTATCGGGTTCGATGAAACCCGCATCCCCCGTGGCGACCCAACCCTCCGCATCCTTGGTGGAGGCGGTGCTTTCGGGGTTCTTGAAGTATTCCACGAAGGTGCCGGGCGAGCGGTAGAAGACCTCGCCATTCTCGCCGATGCGCAACTCCACCCCCGGCGACGGCACACCGACCGTGTCCGGGCGCACCTCGTTGTCGGGTTGCTGGGTGATGAAGACACTCGCCTCCGTCTGCCCGTAGAGTTGCTTGAGGTTGATCCCCAGCGCCCGGTAGAAATCGAAGATTTCCGGTCCGATGGCTTCCCCGGCAGTATAGCCGACGCGCACCCGGCTCATGCCCAAGGTGTTCTTCAGCGGGCCGATGACCATGAGATTGTCGAAGGCATGGGCCAGCCGCTCGACTCCGCTGACCGATTTTCCGTCGAGGATCTTCGGGCCCGTCACCTTGGCGCGCGCCATGGCACGGTCGAAGAGCCACTTCTTGAAGCGGCCCGCGTCTTCCATGCGGATCATCACCGTGGTCAACAGGGTCTCGAACACGCGCGGCGGGGCGAAGAAATAGGTCGGCCCGATCTCGCGCAGGTCGGTCATCATCGTTTCAGGGCTTTCGGGACAATTGACGCAGAACCCCGCCCAATAAGCCTGTCCGATGGAAAAGATGAAATCGCCCACCCAGGCCATCGGCAGGTAGGCCAGCACCTCGTCCTCCATCCGCAATCCGTCGAACTCCGACGACGCCTTCGAGGCTTCGATGATGTTGCGGTTCGACAGGACAACACCCTTCGGCTTGCCCGTCGTGCCCGACGTGTAGAGCATCACGCAGGTGCTGTCATAGGTCAGTTCGGCCTCTCGGGCGTGCAGTTCTCCAATCAGTCGATCGCGCGCGGCGCGGCCCTCATCCTGCACCGAGGCAAGGGCATACAGCTTGGAATGGTCATATTTCCGCAGACCGCGGGCCTCGACATACAGGATATGCTCGATCCCCGGCAGCGTCTCCTGCGCCTCGATGGTCTTGTCGACCTGTTCCTGGTCGCCTGCGATCACGAAGCGGGCGCCGCAATGGTCCAGCACAAAGGTCATCTCTTCGCTGACGGCATCCTGGTAGAGCGGCACGGGAACACCTCCCGCCATCTCGACCGCGACCATGGACCAGTAAAGCGCCGGGCGATTGCGCCCGATGATCGCCACGAAATCCCCGCGCTCAAGGCCAAGCACCAACAGGCCAAGCGACAGAGCCTCCACCTCGGCGAGGGTCTCGGCCCAGGTCCAGCTTTGCCAGATCCCGAACTCCTTCTCGCGGTAGGCATCTCGCGATCCGAACTCGGACGCATTGCGCCGAAGCAGGGCCGGCACGGATTGCGGCGCGCCCGCGGGCGGTGTGATAGGTGCCAAATTGTCCTCCCTCTTGCCGGAGTCTCCCCAAGCGGCACGGCACGCGTGGCGATGCAGCGGTGCTTCTCCGTCTTCATCAACGTGCCACACAAGCCTACCCGGTCAAGGGTTACATGACTTTTTCATGAACCTTTCGAATTGTTACAGATCGCGCAGTGCCCTTGGCGGGGCGGGCCGGGCGCGGTAGCCATTATGCAGGAGGCCCCGGCAATGCCGCGCGACAGACCGACCGAGAACTTCATCCGCGCTGGATTGAACCTGATCCAGCAGGCGCTGTCGATCTACGACGCGAATCTCCGTCTTGCCGTGTGCAACCGCCCCTTCCAGGAGATGTTCGGCCTGCCGGAACACCTCGTCACCCCGGGCGCGTCCTTCGAAGACACCATCCGGTTCCTCGTCACATCCGGTGAATACGGCGCGGTCGAAGACAACGAGGCGTTCGTGCGCACGCGGGTCCAGCAGGCGCGCGCCTTCGTGCCCCACTACATGGAACGCACCCGCGCCAATGGCTGCACGATCAGCGTCGAAGGGTCCCCCCTGCCCGAAGGCGGCTGGGTCACGGTCTATACCGATATCAGCCCCGCCAAGCGTCAGGAAGCCTTGCTGCGCGCCCGCTCCGAGGAACTGTCGGATCAACTCCTGACCCATGCCGAGGACCTGGCACAAGCCAACCGACGGCTGGCAGCCACGATCGCCCAGTTGCAGGAAGCCAAGGCCGAGTTGACCGAGATGGAAGCGCGCACCCGGCTGGTCACCGAGATGACCCCCGCGCATATCGCCCATCTCGACGAGGGCGGGATCTATACCTTCACCAACCGTCGCCTTGCAGCGCTGCTGCCCGGCCGCAACAGCGCCATCGTCGGGCTCAGTTTCGAGCAGGCATTGGGCAAAGACACCGCCGCCATGCTGCGCCCGACACTGATGCGCGCCGCGTCGGGCGAAAGCGCGGTGCTCGAGTTCACCGAACCCGTCACCGGACGGCGGATCCGCACGGCCTTCACCCCCGACCCCACCACGCAGGGCGCGGTCTATCTGCTGTCCACCGACGTGACGGAGGAAACCCAGGCCCGCACGGCGTTGGCCCAGACCCACAAGCGCGAGATGGCGGCGCAACTGACCTCCGGCCTTGCCCATGATTTCGCGAACCTGCTGACGATCATCCTCGGCCTTCAAGCGCGGCTGGAGAAAATGCCGCTTCCCCCCGGTGCACACGAGTTGACGGGGGCAACCCGCATGGCGGTGCGCCGAGGCGGGCTGCTGCTTGACAAGATCGCGGGCATGACCGGCAAGCGAGACATCCAGGCGGCGCCGGTGGTGGTGCAGGATTTCCTTGCCACCTTCGCGCCCCTTGCCAGGGCCGCCCTTCCCGAGGGCATCGTGCTGACGTTGGCCTGCGACGTGCACGCGCCCGCCTTGATGCTGGATGCGGGATCATTGCAGGACTGCCTGCTGAACCTCGTGCTGAATGCCCGCGATGCCATTGGCTCGGATCCCGGCCAGATCACGATATCCCTGCGGGACGTGCAGGAGACATGGCTTGAAATCACCGTCGACGATACCGGCGCCGGCTTTTCGGACACCGCATTGGACAAGGCCTTGCAACCGTTCTTCACCACGAAGGGCGATGCCGGGTCGGGCCTTGGCCTTACGATGGTTTACGATCTGGTGAAGCTTGCAGGGGGCACGTTGCGTCTTGGCAATACCGATACCGGCGCGCGCGTTGCGGTGCGGCTGCCGCTGCGTCCGGTAACGGCAGGGGCGCGGCCACGCCTGATCCTGCTGGTCGATGACATGGCCGACCTGCGGGCAGAGGTGCGCGGCCATCTGACCGAGCTTGGTCACCAGGTGATCGAGGCCGGCTCGGCAGAGGAAGCAATGGCCCTGTGCGATCTTCCCGGGCTGGACTGGGTGTTGTCCGACATCCGCCTCGGGGCCACTGACGGGGTGGCAATGCTGTCCGAAATCGCCGCGCGCCATTGCGGCCTGCACCTTGCCTTGATGACATCGCTTCCCGCGCAGGACCGGCTCCGCGCGGATGGTGCACGGCGCTGGCCAGTCCTCGACAAGCCGGTCCGCGCCGGTGATCTGCACCGTTTGCTGTCGGCAGAGGCCGCCGCGTGACCGCGCGCCCGGCTGCACCGCTGGTCTCCATCCTCGATGACGAACCGCAGATCCGCGCCCTCCTCTCCGAGGCCCTGACCGAGGCCGGCTTTCGCACCGCCAGCTTCGCGCGCGCGACGGAGTTCGAGGCCGCCCTGCGCCGCACCACGCCCGATGTCTGCCTCGTGGACCTTGGCCTGCCCGACCGCGACGGGCTTGCCGTCGTCCACCGCCTCGCGCTTGAATCCGGGGCCGCGATCATCATCATCTCGGGTCGTGCCCAAGTGCAGGACCGCGTGACGGGGCTGGAGCTTGGGGCCGACGACTATATCATCAAGCCCTTTGATCCGGCCGAGGTCGTGGCCCGCGTCCGCGCCCGTCTGCGCACGCCAAAGGCCCCCGACCGCAGCCATGCCACGGCGCGGTTCAACGGCTGGACGGCCCGGTTCAACAGCTACTCCCTTGTGGCCGAGGACGGCACCGAGGTGCCCTTTTCCCATGCCGAGGGAGAGGTGTTGCGCCTGTTTCTCGACGCGCCCAAACGCCTGATCTCTCGCGTGCAGATGCAGGAAAGCCTCGGCGGCGCGGCGGGCGACAGCTTCGACCGGGCGATGGATGTCCGCATCTCGCGCCTGCGCACCAAGCTGCGCGAGGACCCGAAGAACCCGCGCCTGATCAAGACGATATACGGTGCCGGTTATATTTTTCTGGGCGAAGTCAGCTGGTCCTAGGCGGGCGGGCGGCGCGCGTGCTAGCGTTTCGCCATGGATTTCACGGCCCTTGCCTTCTACGCCGCCATTTGCGGCCTTCTGTCCGTCGCTTCGCCGCGGTTGGACACGCCGCTGGTGCGGTTGCTGATCGGGGCGGTCGTAGGCATCGCCGCCGCCGCATTGCTGCCGGTTCTCCGTGCCGGGTTCGGCGGCTAAGCCGTGGTGCATCTGTGGATCCGGGCCGAGGAACGCGCCGACGAGCGCCGCGTCGGCGCAACGCCCGGCGGGGTGTCCGACCTGCTACGCGCAGGCTTTCGCGTCACCGTCGAGGACAGCCCGAGCCGGATCATCCCCATCGAGGCCTACCGTCAGGCGGGCGCGACCATCGCCGCACCGGGATCGTGGCGCAGCGCCCCGGCCGAAGCCATCATCTACGGCCTGAAGGAATTGTCGGCCGAGCCCACACCCCTGACCCACCGGCACATCCTGTTCGGTCACGCCTACAAGGGCCAACCCGAGGGGCGCGCGCTGCTCGACCGCTTCCGCGCAGGCGGCGGCACGCTCTACGACCTGGAATATCTGCAGGACGAGGTGGGCCGCCGGGTCGCTGCCTTCGGGTTCTGGGCCGGGTATGTCGGTGCAGCCCTTTCCGTCGCGGCGTGGGCTGCGCAGCAGAATGGCGACACGTTGGATGCCGTCAGTGTCTGGACCGACAAGGACAGCCTGATCCGCGATCTGCGCGCGATGCTGGTCCCGCTCGCCCCCCGCAAGCCGACCGCCCTGATCATTGGCGCGCTTGGGCGCACCGGTTCGGGGGCCTCGGCGCTGCTGGACGCGCTGGGCATCGTTCCGACCCGCTGGGACATGGCCGAAACGTCCCATGGCGGCCCGTTCCCGGAGGTGCTGGATCACGACATCTTCCTCAACTGCATTCTTGCGACGGAAGGGGTGCCGGTCTTTGTCCCCGCCACCGCGCCCATCAGCCCGCGCCGCCTGTCGGTCATCGGCGATATCGCCTGCGATCCGACCTCTGCATTCTCGCCCATCAAGGTCTATGACCGGGTGACGACATGGGCCGCGCCGACCCTGCGCGTGACCCGAACGCCCGTGCTGGATGTCACGGCTATCGACAACCTGCCGTCGCTTCTGCCGCTGGAAAGTTCCGCGGATTTCGCCGCGCAGGTGCTGCCGCATCTCCTGACGTTGCCGCAGATCGACAGGGGTGTCTGGGGGCGGGCCGAGGCGATCTTTCAGGACGCGCTGGCAGGGCTTTAGAGCGTGTCGCGTTCGTTCGCAGTCACGCGACACGCTCCAACCGCTTGATACCGCAGGTCCGAAAAGCGCAAGACCGGTTCCCACTCTTGCGCGACGTGCTCCAGGGCCGACCGGCCTCAGAGGAGGTCTTCTTCCTCGCCCAGGATATCGAGACCCAAAGCCTCCATTCCGGCTTCGAGGTGGTCCGCGAAATGGGGACTTCCCAGCAGGTAATCCACCGTCGGGGTCGTTGCCTCGGCTTGCGCGACGTCCACGGCTTCACCGAAATCCGAGGCGTCATAGCTGCCGCGCCCGATCCAGAAGATTGCCACCAGTTCCGCCTGTTCATCCACGTCCAACCGGTCCACGAAACCGCGCAGCTCGCCCTCGGCACGCTCCAGTTCCCGACCCATCAGAATGACCTGCGCCACGGCGCGTGGGGAAATTTCCATGCCTTGACCCTCCCTGTTCACATGCAACAGCACATCAGACCGTCCCGGTTCGCGCCTTGACCCAGGACAAACTCACCGCCGAAAGAAGATGCTTTCATATAGTGCCGTCGGCAGCAGACGCGAAAGGCGAAACAGCAGGCTGAAGCCAAACGGAAACGCATGGTGGAATCCGTCCGAATTCATGTGGTCGAAGATCCGCCGCGCGGCGTCGTCGGGGGTCATCATGAAGGGCTTGGCATGGGGATTGTCGTCCTGCATCCGGGTCTGGATGTAGCCGGGATTGCTTAGCTGCACGTCCACGTTGGTGTTCCGCAGATCGCCATGGACGGACTCCGCCAGCGCCATCAGCCCGGCCTTGGACGCGGAATACCCGATGGAGCCCGGCAGGCCGCGATAGGCCGACAAGGAGCCGATCAGCACGATATGGCCGGCATCCCGCGCGACCATCGGGCCGATCACCTGCCCCAGAACCCGCGCCGGACCGATCATGTTGATGTCGAGCATGGCCTCGACCTTCGCGGCATCCCAGTCCTGCGCCTTCATCAGCCAGGCGACCCCGGCAAGGACCACGACCCCGTCGACCTCGCCCGCCTGCTCGGCGGCCGCAGAGACCGAGTCGCTGTCTGAGATGTCGAGCGCAACGACCGTGGACGGTCCCGGCAACTCTGCCTTCAGCTCGTTCAGGCGGTCTTCGGAACGCGCGGACAGGATCAACTCGACCCCGGCGCGGCTCAGCAGATGCGCAAGACTGCGGCCCAGCCCTTCCGAGGCACCGACCACCCAATATCGCTTTCCACTCCACTCCCGCATCACGTGTCCTTTCTCAATCTTCCCGGCAAGGGCGTCACAGTCAAAAGGGCCATGGCCCCCAGTTTCAGCACGCAGGGCAGGCCTGCGTAAAGGTATGTCAGCAAGCGCACGACGTCATCGGTCGCGGTCTCCCCCGCGCGCAATCCCGTCGCATCGAGCGCCGGGAGCAAGGTAACGGCGGCCAATGCCAATGTCGCCTTTGAAACGAACGCCCATAGCCCAAACCCCGTTCCCCCGTCGGGGGCGATCCGCGCCAGCCGCGCGGCGAAAGCAGCGGGCAAAAGGGCGAAATCAGCCCCCAGCGCGAATCCCGTCGCCACGCAAAGTACGGCGAAGGCTGCAATGTCACCTGGCCCCAGCCAGAGCGCCGCACCCGACCCGACAATCGCCAAGGTCATCGCCAGGAACAACATCGGGCGGCTGCCGAAACGACCGGCCAGTCTCGTCCAGACAGGGGCGGCTAGGGCGGCCATGGCGAAGAACAGGATCAGGAACGGGCCTTCCCAGTTGGGGGCCTGCAGCACCGACTCGACATAGAACAGGAACAGGGTGGACGTCACGGCAACGGGCGCGGCGTTCAGCAGCGCGATCAGCAACAGGCGGCGCGCCACCCCGTCCCGCAGCACCGGACCAAAGCCCGAACCCACGGTATCTGCCTGCCCATCGCCCCAGTCCCGGCGCATCAACCACAGGGCCAGGGCGACCAGAACCGCGAAGGCAAGGGCGAACCCCGCGAAGCCCAGCACGAAGGGCGCAAGAGAGGCCACGCAGACACCGATCAACGCTCCCGTTTCCCGCCACGAGGCCAGCTTCAGGTGGCCGCCTTGCCCGATCCGCCCCGCGGCGCCCACTCCCTCGGCATACATGGAGATGCTGAGGAACGAGAAGGCGGAAAAGAGTCCGATCATCGTCAGGGTGAACCACGCCAACGGCGCCACCGGCGGGGTGATTGCGAACAGCCCGACCATCGAGCCCGCCAGAAGCCCGCCACCGATCAGCACAGCGATACCGCGCCTGCCACGCAGACGGGACGACAGCCAGCCAAGGGCCGGATCCTGCACCACGTCGAACAGCCGCAAGACGAACAGAACGCCCGCGAGGGACGTCAGGCCGACACCATAGGTATCGACGTAGAACTTCGGCGCATGGATGTAGATCGGCAAGCCGGCGGCGGCGAGGGTGGCGGCAAGAACAGCATATCCGGGAAGAGACGGGGACTGTGACGGCGACGTCACCGCGAGACCTCGTCCACCGGCGGTTCGGGCCGGACCCGGTATGGCGCACCCTTCCACCACAGCTTCAGAGCCTGCCAATGGATCAACCCCAGCACGCGCCGCGACCCGAACGGACGGCGCAGGCTTGCGCGCAGGATGGATCGGTTGGTCAGGGGCGCGCGCTTGCCGGTCAGCGTGGCGAGCACACCCTCGTTCCCGGTGGAGAATTCGATCCAGATGCCGATGCGCTCAGGACGAATGTCGAAGCGGAAGGCATATCCCCCGTCGACCGGCTGGAAGGGCGAGACATGGAAGATCTTGGTGGCCTGCAAGGTATCTTCCCGGCTGATCGGGCGCAGGTCGTGGTGGCTGCAAAAGTAGGAATGCCGGTCGCCGAAGGTGTTGGACACCTCGGCGATAACGGCGCGCAGCCGTCCCTGTCGATCCTGCGCCAGCCAGAAGGATACCGGGTTGAAGACATGCCCCAGCACCCGGGGCTGCGCCAGAAGCAGCAGCTTTCCATCCGCCACGTCGCGCAAACCATGCGCCGCAAGAACCGCCCGCGCCCACGGCGCCCCCTCGCCCGCTTTGGGAGCGCCGCCATGATCGCTGTCCCAAAGCGAGAAGACCCCCCGCCGGTTGCGACCGAACAGCGCCGGGCCACGTGCCTCTGCCTCGGCGTCCAGCAGCACGTAATCCATGCCGTAGCGGAACGCGTTCTCGACCGCGCCCCGTCGGCCATGGAACGTCTCGCCAGCGATGTGTTCGACGACATCTCTCATGCGGCGGCCAGCGCGTCGGCAGCCCGCGCGCGCAAGCCCGCCACCACGTCCAGTGCGCTGGAATACCCATCCTCGTGGAAGCCGTTCTTCATCCAGGCCCCGCAGAACCATGTGCGGTTCACTCCGTTGAAACCCCGGATCGCGTCCTGCGCAGCCAGGGCCGCCAGATCATAAACCGGATGGCGGAAGGTCACTTCGTCGTAGATCAGTTTCTCGTCCAGCGGCGCACGGCTGTTGAGCGTCACGAACATCGGGTCGCTTTCCGGGATCGGCTGCAGGCAGTTCATCCAGTAGGTGAGGTCGATCGGCCCACCCTCGTGGCCCGCGCGTTCGGTATAGTTCCAGCTTGACCAAGTGGCGCGGCGACGTGGCATGGCGCGGGCATCGGCATGCAGGACCGCGCGGTTGGGCTGGTAGCGAACGGCCGACAGCGCCGCCGCCTCGTCGGGCGACGGATCGGACAGCATCCTCAACGTATCGTCGGAATGGGTGGCGAAGATCACTTCGTCGAACCGTTCCCAATGGCCGCCCAGTCGCACCTCGGGTCCGTCGGACAGCCGCCGCACCGCCTCTGCCCCGCGTCCAAGACGCAGCGTTGTTCCGCGCAGTCGCAAGGCGCGCTCCAGCCGCGAGACATATTCGACCGAGCCGCCCTTGACCGTGTGCCACTGATGCTGCCCGGAGGTTTGCATCAGGTGATGGTTGCGGAAGAAGCGAACCAGGGCCTGCGCCGGAAAGTCCATGATCTCCTCTTTCGGGGTCGACCAGATCGCACCGGATATCGGCGTCAGGTAGTAATCGCGAAACCAGCGACCCATACCCATCTGATCCATCAACGCACCCAATGTGATCGTGCTGTCGGTCGCCACCGCTTCGGCGCGGGCATTGAACCGCATCAGGTCGCGGATCATCCGCAAGAAACCGGGTCTGGCCATGTTGGATGGCTGCGCGAACAGAGCCTGAATGTTGCGCAAGCCATACTCCATCCTCCCGCCGCCAATTGAGGCTGCGAACGACATGTCCGAAAGTGCCGTCGGCACCTCCAGCTCTGCGAAAAGCTGCATGAGGTTAGGGTAATTGACGTGGTTGAACACGATGAACCCGGTATCCACCGGCTGATCGCCATGCCTGCCCGCAACGACGGTACGGGCATGGCCGCCAAGGCGCCCCTCGGCCTCGATCAGGGTTACATCGTGATCGGTCGAAAGCTGGTAAGCCGCTCCCATTCCCGAAATCCCTGCGCCGATAACGGCAATCTTTCTCGGTGCAAGCGCGGATGTCTCGAACGGCATGAAGATCCCTGCTCATGTTCTCCCAATACAACGATTACGGTCCGCCACTGCAAGCGGATCATAGAAATGCCCGCCCGAAAGACGTGTTCGCGCGAAAAGGTCTCAGACGGCAGGGCAATGTGATCCGGTCTGGGTATCGGTTCGTAAAACATTTATGTTGCTTGAAACCAACCACACTGGAAGGACTTCGGACGCAGGGATCCTGGCCTCGGGAGGTCTGGATACCGCGCGTTATGAAGTCCGTGGGAAGATTGTGACAGCAAACGAACACACCGAGGCGCAATGGGTCGCCAAGATGTCCGCCATTGCGCAGAACAAGGACCGGTCCGCTTTCGCCGAGATATTCCGGCATTTCGCCCCGCGGGTGAAGGCCTTCCTGATCAAGTCAGGGGCAGATCGCAACCTTGCGGAGGATTGCATGCAGGATGTCATGGCAACGCTTTGGCACAAGGCTCACCTTTATGACCCGTCTCGGGCCTCCGTCGCGACATGGATCTTCACGATCGCCCGCAATCGCAAGATCGACCTGCTGCGCAAATACGCCCGGCCCGATCCCGAACATCTGCCCTGGGGGCCGGAACACGAACCAAACGCCGCGGACGTGATCGCCTTGCAGCAGGACGCGTCCCGGCTTGCCGCCGCGTTGGGCAAACTACCTGCCAAGCAGCGCGAATTGATCCAGCACGCCTATTTCGGCGATCTGTCTCATTCCGAGATCGCCGACAAGACGGGGCTGCCCCTTGGAACCATCAAGTCGCGGATCAGGTTGGCGCTCGACCGATTGCGACATTCGATGGGCTGACCAACGTGCCGAACGATGAGAAACGAAATCAGATCATACCAGAAGACCAGACACATGACCCATGACGTTCAACACCCCGTTCCCGACGCTCTCCTGATGGGATACGCCACCGGCGCCCTGCCCCAGGCCTTCGATCTGGTTCTCGCCACCCACGTGTCGTTGTGTGACGATGCGCGCGCACGGCTCGAAACCTTCGAGGCGATCGGCGGGGCCGTCCTGGAAGACATGGACGTCGCCGACATTGCCGAAGACAGTCTTGACCGGACCCTTGCCCTGATGGACGGGATGCAGCCGGTGGCGCCCCCCGCACCGTCATCCGGAACATTCCCCACCCCTCTTCAAGCGATCGTCGGCGGGGACGAGGACGCCGTGCGCTGGCGCAGCCTCGGAGGCGGCGTAAAGCAAAGCGTGTTGCAGTCCGACAAATACGGCACCGCCCGCCTGCTGTTGATCCCGGCGGGCCGCGCGATGCCACCGCACAGCCACCGCGGGACCGAGATGACCTTGGTGCTGAAGGGGGCGTTCCGGGACGAGGACGGCGTTTTCGCACGCGGGGATCTGGAAGTCGCCGATGCGGCCGTCAATCACCAGCCGATTGCCGAAGCGGGAGAGGATTGCATCTGCCTCGTGGCCACCGATGCCCGACTGAGATTCCAGAGCCTGCTGCCACGCATCGCGCAACCCTTCCTGGGGATCTGACGGCGGCGGCGATAGGGTAGGGCCAGCGCTCGAAGGGGCTCGGTCGGGCGACGGGTGAAGAAGCCTGACCCGTGTGTCGCGCCAATGTGTCGCGCCAACCCACTGGTTTTGCAAGATCGGACCTGGCGCCCCATCACCCGGACGGACAAGATGATCTCCACCTTCCAGGCCCATCCACTTCCAAATCTTGCGCAGTTCCGCCTGCCGCGCCGCTTCGGTGCAAGCCAGCCGAGGCTGCGGCGCATGGGGCTCGGCGCAACCGGCCCGTGTTTCGGTCGGCGTGGCGATGGTGTCTGGGCGACCTCTGCAAAACGGCACCTCCAGGCTTTCGGGCCAGCCGGATGAACCGCTTTGGCCCCTCGCGCGGCGAATGGATATTGCGCCTTGTCATCAGCCTGCTGGGTCTTGTCCTGCTGATCGCCGCCTATGCGAGCCATGGAATCGGTGGTATCGCCTCACTGGAAATCGCGATCATCGGTGGGGCATTCTTCGGCGGCTCGGCCTTGTGGTCGGCATGGAACTTGCTGAAAGGACCCTCGGAATGACCACCGGCGCCATGATCCGCCTTGCCCTGCAAGCCCTCGTCTTCATCGCATGGGCGTTCATGATGGTCCGCACCCTTGGCCTGTTCCGGGCGCGGGACGCGGAGAGGAACGACGGCTTCATCGCCCAAGCGAAATACTGGCTCAAAAGCGACGAAGATCGAACCGACCGAAAGACCCTGCTCTTCCTGACCTTCGTTCTGATCGCCATGAACCTGACGAACGTCGTGGCATCGCTCTGAGCGCTGCGACATGAACGGCAATCCCGACTACGCCCCACCCGACGCGGCACTGGAGATCCTGCACGAGGATCATGAACTCCTGCTGGTCAACAAACCCGCCGGGCTCCTGTCGGTGCCGGGAAAGGGCGCACACCTGGCCGATTGCCTGATGGCCCGTCTGCAGCTCGTCTTCCCCGAGGCGCTTCTGGTCCACCGCCTCGATATGGATACCTCAGGCGTCATGGTCTTCGCCCGCACACCACACGCACAGCGCCACCTCGGCCTGCAATTCGAGAGGCGTCACATGAAGAAGGCCTATGTCGCCAGGGTCTGGGGGGACGTTGCAGGGCAAAGTGGAAATATCGATCTGCCGCTGATCGTGGATTGGCCCAATCGCCCGCTGCAACATGTGAATTTCGACACGGGCAAGCCCGCCCAGACAAGCTGGCGCCGGATCGGGCGGGACGATGGCGGCACCACCCGCCTTCGTCTGCATCCCCTGACGGGCCGCACGCACCAGTTGCGCGTCCATATGCTGGCCATCGGCCACCCGATCCTGGGCGATCCTTTCTATGCCACGGGCCCGGCCCGCGACTTCCCGCGCATGATGCTGCACGCCGAAAGCCTGAAGTTGCGCCATCCGGATGGCGGCAAGGCCATGCTGTTCCGCGCGCCGGTTCCGTTCTGACGCGGCACCCGTGCTTCACTTATCGAAAAATACTCTGGGGGGTCCGGGGGGCAAAGCCCCCCGGCTGGTCGTCCCGCATCGCGGGGCGAAATACCTCGTCAGAGACTCAACCCCAGCCGCTTACGGCCTTTACCTCGAGGAACTCGTGCAACCCGAACGTTCCGCCCTCGCGCCCATTGCCGGACTGCTTGTAGCCGCCGAACGGAGAGCCTTGGGCGAATCCGGTGCCGTTGCCCTCGACCATGCCGGACCGCAGGCGCCGCGCCATGCGACGGAACCTTTGCACATCGCCGGTCTGGACATAATTGGTCAGGCCATAATCCGTGTCGTTGGCGATCGCCAGCGCATGTTCCTCATCCTCGAACGGCATGATCGACAGCACCGGACCGAAGATTTCTTCCCGGTAAATGGTCATCTCCGGGGTGACATCGGCGAAGACCGTCGGGCGGATATAATAGCCCCGGTTCAGGTTCTCGGGACGCCCCGTGCCACCGGCCAGAAGCCGTGCGCCTTCATCGATACCCTTCTGGATCAGCGCCTGGATCTTGTCGAACTGCAATTCGCTGACCGCAGGGCCGATATGGCGGCCCTCTTCGCTGGCGGGACCGACGGTGATCTTGGCTGCAGTCTCCGCTGCCTCCTCGATCGCCTGGTCATAACGCGACCGTTCCACCAGCATCCGCGTGGGCGCGTTGCAGGACTGACCGGTGTTGCGGAAACAGCGGATAACACCCTGCTTCACCGCCTTGGGATCGGCGTCGGCGAAGATGATGTTCGCGCCCTTGCCGCCCAGTTCGAGGCTGATGCGTTTGATCGTTTCTGCCCCGGCCTTCGAGATCAGCCGACCCGCTCGGGTAGAGCCGGTGAAGCTGACCATATCCACATCGGGATGCGCCGAAAGCTGCGATCCGACGCCGGGGCCGTCGCCGTTAACCATGTTGTAGACGCCCGCCGGAACCCCGGACTCGTGCAGGAACTCGCTGAACAGCAAGCCGGACAATGGCGCGATCTCGGACGGCTTGAGCACCATCGTGCAACCGGCCAGAAGCGCCGGGATCACCTTCAGCGCGATCTGGTTCATCGGCCAGTTCCACGGCGTGATCAGCGCGCAGACGCCGATCGGCTCATGGATCGTGCGCTCGGTCGGGGCCCAATCGCCCAGCGGGTGATCCCAGACGAACTCCCTGGCGGCCCGCAGGAATCCTTCGATATGCCAACTGCCCGATGTCGTCTGACTGCTCCGCGCCATGTCGATCGGAGCGCCCATTTCGAGGCTGATGGCCCGCGACATCTCCTCTGCGCGGGCGTTGTAGACCTCCAGAAGCTTCTCGACCAAGACGATCCGCTCGGCCGGATCGGTCATGCCCCATGTTGCAAAGGCGCGCCTTGCCGCCGCGACTGCGGCATCTGTATCGGCCTGGTCGCCAAGCGAGATCGTGGCGCAGACCTCCTCGGTGGAGGGGTCGATCACGGCCATGTCACGGGCCTTGGCCGGTGCCACCCACTTGCCGTCGATGTAGAAGTTCTTCGCGTTTTGCATGACTGCCTCCCGTGGCATGTCGGATCCAGTATCGCTGCGGAAACTGGCAGGGCGCCGCCCCCGGCGCAAGTCCCGTCGGCTCGCTTCGGCGCGATCCGGCAAACGCGTGTTCCGACGTGCCCCCAAGGGCCGGAAACCTGCGTTCTTTCTGTGACAGAGTCACTGTTATCCGCACAGGGAACACTTAGGTAAAACACGAACACGACCCGATCAGAAAAGGAGCCAGTCATGGCCTTGCGCATCAACGACGAGATCCCGAACATCACTGTCGAAACCGATCACGGCACCACCACGTTGCACGATTTCGTGGGCGATCACTGGGCGATCCTGTTTTCGCACCCGAAGGATTTCACGCCCGTCTGCACCACCGAGTTCGGCGCCGTGGCGCAATTGGCCGATGAATGGGCCAAGCGCGGCACCAAGGTGATGGGCATTTCCGTCGACGGAGTGGAGGACCACAAGAAGTGGAAAGCCGACATCCAGTCCGTCGCCGGGGCCGAGGCGACCTTCCCCATCGTCGCCGATACCGACCTTGTGCTCTCCAAGGCCTTCGACATGCTGCCGGCCGAGGCTTATCTGCCCGATGGCCGCACACCGGCCGATACCGCCACGGTGCGCGCCGTGTTCATCATCGGGCCGGACAAGAAGCTGAAGCTGTCGATGACCTATCCGATGAATGTGGGGCGCAACTTCGCCGAAGTGCTGCGCGCGCTGGACGGCCTCCAGACCGCAGCAAGGGAGAATGTGGCAACACCCGCCAATTGGGTTCCGGGTCAGGACGTCGTGGTGCCGGTGGCCGTATCGGATGCCGACGCCATCGCAAAATACGGCGCGATCGAAACGAAGCTGCCCTACCTGCGCATGGCCAAGCTTCCGGCCTGATCGCCGCTTGCCCGGCAACGCAGAAGCCCCGATCCTCGGATCGGGGCCTTTGGCTCTGCGAACCCGAACGTGTCAGCTGTGAAGGATGGCCCGGCTGCCGGATCGAACCTGCTCGGCCAGTTGGATCACGTGGTCATTGACCAGACGAACGCAGCCCGACGAGGCCGAGGTGCCGATGGACCAAGGCTGCGGCGTCCCATGGATGCGCAGGTAGGTGTCACGCCCCCCGGCATAGAGATACAGGGCTCTCGCCCCAAGAGGATTGTCCGGGCCGCCCGGCACGCCGCCTGCATATTGCGCGTAGACCTCGGGCTCGCGGGCGATCATGTTGGCTGTCGGGGTCCAGGAAGGCCACTCGGCCACGCGCGCGATGGAGAAGTTGCCCGGCTGGTACAAGCCGGCCCTCCCGATCGCGACGCCATAACGCATTGCAGTTCCGTCATTGCCGATGTGGTAGAGAAATCGCGCCGTGGGATCGACATGTATGTCGCCCGGCGTCAGCCCCGGATTGTGGGCCACGCGGGTCGGCATGAAACGCGGGTGCAGCCCCCAGGGGTTGGAGCCATCAGCGCCTTGATGTTCCACGAATTCATCGAACTCGATCCCCACCGCGTCCTGCGCGAACGCAGGCGCCGCAAGGGCACCCGAAAACAGCGTGGCAGTGGTGATGATGAAGTGTCGGCGGCTTAACATGGGTCAATCCTTGGCAGTTCGATTGGCAGAATCGGTCGAGACATTGTTCCTAATGCGGCGGCTGTGGACAAGTCCATCTAATGTCACGTTCTGGTCAACGCGGACTCGAAGTGAAAGTTCCGCCGGGCAGGGCCTTCGAATTCGAATCCGAACATCTCGATGTCTTTCGCATACCAGTCTGCCACGATCTGGCGCGTGTCCTCGGTATAGACATCGCGATAATGCGGCGCAGTCCGACCGGATGTGTTGGTCCGGGGCAAGTTGCCGATGCCGAAATACCGGATCAACTCGTCACCCAGCGTTTCCTGGCGCAGTATATGGCACCTCATTGTGTCGTGCTCGTCCGTGACGTAGTCGAACTGGGGATACCAGCCGCTGATCGCACGATGCCAGTAGTAGGGCAGCCCGCCACAATCGTGGCGCGCTTCGAGGAATTGCGCAAACGCGGCGGGTGAGTAATCGACCGGCTGTCCCAGTCGCTCGGCTTGTTTCTGGCCGAAGGTGAAGCGGGAGAATGTCCGCGAGAACGGGTTGCGCACGACGGCGATCGGCTGAAGCCGCGCCCGCACGTCCGGATGGATGTCACGCAACCGCGCATGATGGAAACCAGCCTGAAGGCCCCGGGGCCTCATTTCCCGAACCAGTCCGCGGCGATAGTCGTCGTCACGCAGGAAGTATGGATCGGCGAAGATCATCCGGCTACGTAATGGCCGATGGTTTCTTATCGCCAATCCGGCATTCTTGGGTATGTGAACGAAAAGATGGGTGGCGATGCCAAGATGGTATCTTGCCATCGCCTTGAGGTGTCGTGATGACGGGATGACGGGACAACACGCCCCGTCATCCCGATCGGCTCACCAATGATCACTGATCGGCCTCGGCCGGGACACTCTCTTCGCCAGTTTCCTGATTGACCATCTTCATGGCCAGCCGGACCTTGCCGCGATCGTCGAAGCCCAGAAGCTTGACCCAGACATCCTGGCCTTCTTTCAGGACATCGGACGGGTGGTTCAAACGCTCGTTCTTGATCTGGGACACATGGACCAGGCCGTCGCGCTTGCCGAAGAAGTTCACGAAGGCGCCGAAATCGACGATCTTCACGACCGTGCCCTTGTAGACCTTGCCTTCCTCGGGCTCGGCCACGATCGAATAGATCATGTCGTAGGCCTTCTTGATGGAATCACCGTTGGGGCTGGCGATCTTGATGACGCCGTCGTCGTTGATATCGACTTTCGCCCCGGAGAGTTCCACGATCTCGCGGATGACCTTGCCGCCGGACCCGATCACTTCCCGGATCTTGTCGGTCGGGATCTGCATCGTCTCGATGCGCGGCGCGTGGATGGAGAATTCACCCGCGCCCGTGGCCGCCTTCGCCATCTCGCCAAGGATGTGCAGACGCCCGGCCTTGGCCTGCGCCAGCGCCTTTTCCATGATCTCGGGCGTGATGCCCGCAACCTTGATGTCCATCTGCAAGGACGTGATGCCCGTTTCCGTGCCCGCGACCTTGAAGTCCATGTCGCCGAGATGATCCTCGTCGCCCAGGATGTCGGTCAGGATCCCGTAGGAACCGTCGTCTTCCAGCACCAGACCCATGGCCACACCGGCCACGGCCGCCTTCAACGGCACGCCCGCATCCATCATCGACAAGGAGCCGCCGCAGACCGATGCCATCGAGGAAGACCCGTTGGATTCGGTGATCTCCGACACGATACGGATCGTGTAGGGGAAATCGGTCGGCGCAGGCAGCACGGCCTGAAGCGCGCGCCAGGCCAGCTTGCCATGGCCGATCTCGCGGCGACCCGGAGGTCCGACGCGGCCGGCTTCGCCCACCGAATAGGGGGGGAAGTTGTAGTGCAGCATGAAGTTCTGCTTGGACGTGCCGTGCAGCGCATCGACGAATTGTTCGTCGTCCCCGGTGCCGAGCGTGGTCACCACCAGGCCCTGCGTTTCACCGCGGGTGAACAGCGCCGATCCGTGGGTCCGCGGCAGCACCTTGGTTTCGCAAACGATTTCGCGCACTTCATCCAAGGCACGGCCATCGATCCGGCGACCATTCTTCACCACGTCGGACCGCAGCACCATCGATTCGAGCTTCTTGAGGGACGCGCCGAGGTTGGCGTCTTCCTGCTGCTCTTCGCTGAGGCCTGCCTTGATCTCTTCCTTGACGGCGGAAACGGCATTCGTCCGCTCCTGCTTGTCGCGGATCGCATAGGCGGCACGCATCTTTTCCTCGCCTGCCGCCCTCACGATGGCAAACAGATCCGCGTAATCCGGCGCCTCGAAATGGAACGGCTCCTTTGCGGCGTCTTCGGCCAGATCAATGATCAGGTCGATGACCGGCTGGATCTGCTCATGGGCGAACACGACCGCGCCCAGCATCTCTGCCTCGGACAGCTCGTAGGCTTCCGACTCCACCATCATCACGGCGTCCTTCGTGCCCGCGACAACCAGGTCGAGGCGCTGGTCGGGGTTGTTGCGCAGGTTCTGCATGTCGTCGACGGTCGGGTTAAGGATGTAGTCGCCATCCTCGTAGCCCACACGACAGCCCGCGATCGGGCCGCGGAACGGCGCGCCCGAAATGGTCAGTGCGGCGCTGGCCGCGATCATCGCCACGATGTCGGGATCGTTGACCAGATCGTGCGACAACACCGTGCACATGACCAGCGTCTCGTTCTTGAAGCCGGGCACGAAAAGCGGGCGGATCGGCCGGTCGATCAGGCGCGCGGTCAGCGTCTCCTTCTCGGACGGGCGCGCCTCGCGCTTGAAGAAGCCGCCGGGCACCTTGCCCGCGGCATAGTATTTTTCCTGATAGTGGACCGTCAGCGGGAAGAAATCCATTCCCGGCTTGGGCTGCTTGGCGAAGGTCACGTTCGCCATGACCGAGGTTTCCCCCAGCGTCGCAATGACCGATCCATCGGCCTGTCGCGCGACACGACCCGTTTCCAGTGTCAGGGTCTCTTCCCCCCACTGGATCTCTTTCTTAACAATGTTGAACATCTGCGTTTCCCATTCGAGGGCACTCGCGGCCCCTGCCGCGTCCCTCATCAAAATGGCGGCCCCATTGCCGCCGACCCCTGTTCCTTTGCACGACGCCGGGGTCGATGCGTCACGTCTCAGATGGGCGGGCCTTACAAGGTTTCACGCGAGATTGAAAGTGTTCCGTCACCGGCCGGTGCAACCGCCAGAAGCTGTCCCGGCAGGGGATGCGGAAAGCGGCGGCGCAAGGTAATGGCGCGACAGGCTCGACAGCCAGGGTTTCGCCTGCGCAGGCTTCATCGGTGCGCTAAAGGGTGGCTCGAAAGAAACAAGGGGCCCGCTGGGGCCCCTTCCTTCATCTGCGATCGGTCCACCCGATCAGCGGCGGATGCCCAAACGCTTGATCAGGTCCTGGTAGCGGGCCTCGTCCTTGGCGCGGGTATAATCCAGCAACTTCCGGCGCTGTGCGACCATCATCAGAAGACCACGCCGGGAATGGTTGTCCTTCTTGTGGGTCTTGAAGTGTTCGGTCAGGGTCGCGATGCGGCTGGTCAGGATCGCCACCTGGACTTCGGGCGAACCGGTGTCGCCTTCCTTGGTGGCGAATTCCGTCATCAGGCGCTGTTTTTCTTCGGCAGTAATCGACATCGGGGTCTCCTTCTGGGATGTATCTCGTGACGAGATTGGGGGAATGGCGCAGGCCGGGATGTCGTCCAGCAAGGCCCGTGGAGGGTCTGACACCGGGCCTTCGGCTCGGGCAGATGCGGGCGCTTACACCGAATCACTCGGCAACGAAAGACCTGATGCCGCCACCGCGCGCCGCCGGCGTTAACCATCGGCCCTCTTGTCGGAAGAATTTGCACGAAACTTTTGGTAAGAACGGATGCGATGTTCAGTCTTCAGCAAGGCCTTTTGACCCAGTCTGGACGGGCGTGATGTCCGACTCGGATGCGCCGTCTCGCACGAAAGGCGCATCGCCGGTCATCGGGCCCGCTGCCAGAAGGCAGATCCGTGCGCTGCATCGAAGCCGCAGCCACATCGTCACCAAATGTCCGCCTGATCCGTCAGGCCCCATAGTCCCGAGGGATCTGTCATGCTTGTCGCCGGTAGTGTTCTTGCCTTGCTCCTGATGGGGCTTGCCGTCGATGGATTCCTGTCGATGGATGGCGGGGAGACCGAAGATGACCTCGACGCCGGAGACGGGGCAGAAGACGACCAGGACGATCAATCCGGGGTGTCGAGTTCGGCCTTGTCGGACCTGCTTTTTCCCGACGACGAAGGGGAAGACGCGACCACGCCGGAAGAGGAAGACGAAACCTTCCGCCTGGCCCTGTCCGGCCAGGGTGGATGGCACGCGGACGCCGCCGACCTGGCCGATCCGGCAGAGGGTGACGCCGATACCGATTGGGAAGCCACCGCCGAGGTCGCGGCAGCCCGCGCCGAATTCCTCGAGGTGGAAGATATGACCGGCCTCGCAAGCGGCGAAGAGGTGGCTTATGTCGAAACCTTCGACACCGAAACGGATGCGCTGATCCTCGAATTCGACGGATACGACGAGGACGCCCCCGACATCACGATCGACCTCGACTCGGAAGACGATGCCGCCGTCGTGCTGGCCAACGGAGTGCCCGTCACCCTGGTGGAAGGCGCCACGGAAATGACCACGGATCACGTCCGCGTCCTGATGAGCGGAGAGGGTATTCCCGCCGTCCAGCCCGACAGCCCCGCATCCCTCGGGACGGTTGCGGACTTCGATACCGGTTCGGCTCTGGACGCGGACCTTGACGGGGTCGCCGGTCCGGCCCCCGACGCGCCATCCGACCTGCCCCTCGGCAACGATCTCTTCCCCGTGTCGGACACGCTGGCGGACCCTGACCTCGATGCCAAGCCCGACGCCCCTGTGACGCCCTCCGTTCTGCCCGCGCAGGCGGGCCTCGAAGGCCTGTTGCCATTGCGTCCCGTCGATCCCGATCCGACCGTTGCCGACGTCGAGGAAGTCATCCTTGGCGATGTCACCGAAACCGTGCTGGATCCGGTCACCGATGTGGTCGACACATTGACCGACGGATTGCCCGCCGATGACATCGTCGACGCTCTGCTGGACGGGATCAGCGACAGCCTCGCCGGTCTGGGTGGCAGCGAAGAAATGCTCGATGCCCGCACCCAAATCGACGACGCCTTCGGCACCGGCGGAGAGGATGCGCTGACAGGCGGGTTCAACGACGACATGATTTCCGGAACCGACGGGCAGGACGCCCTGTTCGGAGGTGAGGGTGCAGATACCCTTCTGGGCGGCGGCGGCAATGACGAGTTGCACGGCGATACCGGGGACGATCTCCTGCAGGGGGGCGACGGTGTCGATTTCCTCGATGGCGGGGATGGCAACGACACCCTCGATGGCGGCGCGGGACGCGACCTGCTGTTCGGCGGGGATGGCGACGATGTTCTTGCAGGGGGGGCTGGGGATGATTTCCTGCAAGGTGGGATGGGTTCCGATACGTTGAATGGTGGATCGGGCAATGATGTGCTGGACGGCACATTCGGTCGCAACGGAATGGATCATGATGCCGGTGACGTGCTGTGGGGCGGCGATGGCGACGACACGATCATCGTGGGACAGGGCGACATCGCCCATGGCAACGACGGTGCGGATCTGTTCATCGCGGGCAGCTATATCGAAGCCGCCGAAGTTGCGGGCAGCGTGACCGATTTCGATCCGGGCATGGACCGGATCGAGGTCATCTTCGATCCCGACCTGCACCCCAATCCAATCCTGGAAGTCCTCGATTTCGAAGATGGCTCCGGCGCCGACATTGTCCTGAACGGAGAAGTCATTCTCAGCGTCACGGGGGCACAAGGGCTCGACCCCAACCTGATCGAACTGCGCGCCGTCGCCTGATCCGGCAAGCGGCGCGCGCGCGGCATCCCTCTCAACTCCCGAGGAAATGCGGCAAGACCGCCGACAGCACCGCGTCCGGCACTTCTTCCATGGCGAAATGGCCGGAACCGTCGATCTCGACGCCGTGGACCTCATCCGCCCAATGCCGCCAGACCCCAAGCGGGTCACCCGTGCGTGCAGGAAATCCGCCCGAGGCCCAGACGAAGATCATCGGCGCGACGATCTTCAGGCCCGAAGCCCGGCTCTCCGCATCGATCCGTCGATCCACCGTGGCGCCCGCTCGGTAATCGTTGCACATCGCCGCCACCCGCACCGGATCCGCGCCTTGCGCACGGTAGCTCGCCAGGGCCGCCGAACTGAACGCCGACAGATCGCGCCGCTTCGTCCAGTTCGCCAGGGTCCAGTCGATGTAGCCCGGCCCGTCTCCCAGGATCATCCGCTCGGGCATCGGCGCGGGCTGCGCAAGGAAGGTCCAGTGATAGGCCGCCATGGCCATCTCCGCGTTCCAGCCCGCCCAGAAATCCCCGGTCGGAACGATCTCGATGATCCCCAACCGCATCACGCGCGCGGGCGCATCCAACGCCAGTCGATACGCCACGCGCGCGCCCCGGTCATGGCCAAGGACATGCGCCCGCTCCAATCCCGATGCATCCATCAACCCGACGATATCCCGCGCCATTTCGCGCTTCGAATAGGCGTCCACCCCCTCGGGCGCCGCGCTGTCGCCATAGCCGCGCAGGTCCGGAACGATCACGTCGAAATGCTTGGCCAGCGTCGGCGCGACCTTTTCCCAGCAGCGATGGTTCTGCGGGAATCCGTGCAACAGGATCAGGGGCGCCCCCGCACCTCCGCGATGAACCGCCACCTCGATCCCGTTCGTTACCACGCGCGCGGCCTCGAACCCGTCGATCATGTCATACCTCCCAGACAATCGGCTGCACCGAATACCCGATATAGAGCGGATGCTTCGGATGCCCCGCCTGCGACAGGCCCAGATGGTGCAACGGCGCGCCGGTCGCGCGCAACATCGCTGCCACCGCCGCGCCGCGCCCCAGATGCGCCCCATGGGTGCCCCAGGCGCAAATCACCGTGTCCGCCCAGCCGACCCCGTCGATGATGGCTGCGTCATTCCCCGGCCCCACCGGATCCGAAGCCGCGCGCATGTCGCACGGATCGGTTGCGCGCCAGGCAAAGATGTTCAGCACGCGAAATGCCCCGTACCCCAAGGCCCGCGCCCGCCGCTCGCACCGCTCCACCGTCGGATCGTTCTGCATCTCCGTCGCGGTCGACGGGTTCAGCAGCACGAAAAGCGCCCGCAACCCGGCAGGATCCCAAACCCGCGTCAAGGCATACCGATACCGCTCGCAATCCGAATAGACCGCGACAGACGCCGCATCGCCCTTCTGAAATTTCCGCTCGATCACACCCACACTTTCATCTTGGCACGAAACCGCGAACCCACCGCCGCACACGGCGCCACCGGTTTCGGTCCTGCGCCGGGCAGGGGGCGGCGGGGGAGGGTGGGTGGGCCGACGCCCCCTGCCCGGTCCCGCCGTCACAAATTGAACACACGCTCGGGGTGCAACTCCCCCGCCCGGTATCGTCCGACGGCCACCGGATGCCCGTCAAGCGACGCCCAGGCCAGATCGCCATACGCCACTTTCCCCGGCAACACCGCGCCCGGATTGCCATTGCGCAGACGCGCGGCACCTGCCGGGGTCGCGCGCAATTCGGGCAGGTCCGCCAAGGCCATCCCGACCGGGCGCAACAGGGCATCGATCTCGTCGGTCCGGGCCAGCCGTTCCACCGTGTCAAACGGCACCGCATCGGCCATGTCGAACGGCCCGACCCAGATGCGCTTCAACCACACGACATGGCCGTGGCAGCCCAGCGCAGCCCCCAGGTCCCGCGCGATGGCGCGCACATAGCCCCCCGACCCGCAGACGAAGGTCAGGTCCACGTGGTCGGCGTCCGGTCGGCCGATCACGCTCAACTCGTCCACGAACAGATCCCGCGCCGCCAGGTCCATGGCCTCCCCGGCCCGGGCGATGTCATAGGCCCGTTCTCCATCGACCTTCACGGCCGAGAACTGCGGCGGAACCTGCCGGATGTCTCCGACGAAGGCGGGCAATGCGGCTTCGATCTCCGCATCGGACGGCCGCAGGTCGGATCGTGCGACCACGGCCCCCTCCGCATCGTCCGTCGTGGTGGAGATCCCCAATCGCATGCGGAACACATAGGCTTTCAACGCATCGCCCAGATAGGCGATCGTCTTGGTGGCCTCGCCCAGGGCGACCGGCAACAGGCCCGTGGCGTCCGGGTCAAGCGTGCCCGCATGGCCCGCCTTCTTCGCGTCGAACGCCCAGCGCACCTTGTTGACCACGGCGGTGGAGGTCATCCCTGCCGGTTTGTCGATCAAGATCCAGCCGGACATGTCCCGGCCCTTCTTCCTGCGCGCCATGGCCCCACCCCTGCGTTCCGAAGTCCGGGTCGCTACCCGTCGCCCGGCGGCGCGTCAACATCCCCGACCACGACTCCCAGGATCGGCCCGACCGGAAAGCCCAGATCCGTTCTCCCGATCTCCGGCGCGTGAAGGCGCGAGACCCTGCCATCGAAGTAGAGCGCATTGGGCGTGCCCAGGTGGTCCCGGAAGAACCGCGCGAAGTGGTGAAAGTTCACTGCCTGGTCGGAAATCACCATCCACATCCGCGCCCCGTCGGGACTGACGCCCACACCGTTGCGGATATTGATGCTGTCACTGTCCGGCAGGAAACGCGGATGCAAGGCGCCGTCGATCACCAGCATCGGGCCGGATTGCGTCGCATGGGTGCACTCGGGCGGATTGTCCGCGAAGGCGCGGCTTTCGATCACCGCCGCGCGACCCTGCCCAAGGCACAGGACCCCGTTGGGCAGCAGCCCGAAATTTCCCGGCCCGTCCGAGGTGACGATGCGCATTTCCTGCTCGCCATCCTCGACGTAGAGACCCACGGGCGACCGGTCTTCGTGAAACATGCCCGCATTCATCGCCAGAACCAGGCGCTCGCCTGCTTCCAACCCGCTTTCGACGCGCCCGAAGGTGCCATAGACAAGGCCATCCCCGTCCCGCAGGAACAGGCGCACATCGGCTTGCGACAGGTTCACCTCGCAGGCGGTGAATTGCGCGCCATCGAACAAGACGGTCTCGCACTGCGCCCAGACCGGGGCCGGAGCGAACAGGACGGCGAACAAGGCAAGCGCGCGGATCATTCCGGGTCGTCCTCGCTCTCGTCCACCTTCTCGACATCGCGGCGCACGTCCGCGCGGGCCAGCATCTCGCGGGTTTCGTCCATCCTGTCGAACGTCTCGTCGATGACGAAGCGCAGGTCGGGCGCGTATTTCAGGGTAAGGTCCTTCATCACCGCGCGGCGCAACTCGCCCCGGTTGCGCTTCAGCGCCTCGATCGCCTCGGGCCGTCCGCTGCCACCCAAGGGCATCACGTAGACCGTCGCGATCTTCAGGTCGGACGACAGGCGCACCTCGCCGACCGTGATCGACATGCGGTTCAGGTCGTGGTCGTGGACGTCGCCCTTGGCCAGGACACGGCTCAGGGTGCGGCGAACCAATTCGCCCACCCGCAATTGCCGTTGCGAGGGACCGGCGCCGTCGTGATGCAGGTTGCGTGCCATGGCAGAAATCCTCTCGCGCCCAGAGGTAGGCCATGACCGCGCCTGCCGCAACCTGATGCTTCCCTCGACGCGCTGCTTCCGCTACCACCGCCTCCACCCGGATGGAGGCGAAGATGGACAGTATCGGCATCGCAGTAATGGGCGCATCGGGCCGCATGGGCCGCATGCTGGTCGAAACGATCACCGCCTCGGACAAGGCGCATCTGGTCGCCGTGACGGAACGCCCCGGCCATGACTGGGTGGGCCGCGATCTTGGCGAAGCGATGGGTGGCGCCGCCACGGGCGTGCCCGTCGTCGATGATCCGCTGGCGGCCATCGTCCGCGCGCAGGCCGTCATCGACTTCACCAATCCCGAAGCCACCATCGCCCATGCAACGCTGACCGCGCAGGCGCGCTGCGTCCATGTCATCGGCACCACCGGCCTGAGCGATGCGGATATCACGCGGCTGGACGCCGCCGCGCGTCACGCCACGATCATCCGCGCCGGCAACATGAGCCTCGGTGTGAACCTGCTGGTGAAACTGACCCGGCAGGTCGCTGCGGCGCTGGACGCGGATTTCGATATCGAAGTGGTGGAAACCCATCACCGCCACAAGGTCGATGCGCCATCGGGCACCGCGCTGATGCTGGGAGAGGCCGCCGCACAGGGGCGCGGCGTCGACCTGGCCGCCGTGTCCGACCGGGGCCGCGACGGCATGACCGGCGCGCGCCATCGCGGCGATATCGGCTTCTCGGCCATCCGTGGCGGCGACGTGGTGGGCGAACATGACGTGATCTTCGCTGCGGATGGCGAACGGATCGTGCTGCGCCACCTGGCGACCGACAGGGCCATTTTCGCGCGCGGCGCATTGAAGGCGGCGCTTTGGGGCCAGGGACGCGGGCCGGGCCAATTCTCGATGCTGTCGGTGCTGGGTCTGGATTGACTGGACCGCGCCAAGGTCTAGCTTTCCCGGTGAACCCGGATGGAGATGCCCATGCGCCCGCTCGCCCTAGCAGTCCTCGCGGCCCTCGCAAGCTCGGTTTTCACGGCCACGCCCGCCGCAGCCGAGCTTTCGCGCATCACCGATCGCGCCGCCTTCGTCGCGACGGTGCAAGGCCGCGAGTTGAGCCGTCTGGGCATCAGCCTGCGCGTGAGTCCCGATGGCACCATCGCCGGGCGGGCGCTGGGCCGTGACGTGACCGGCGCGTGGAGTTGGGAGCGCGGCCTCTTCTGCCGCACGCTCGATGCGGGCGATCGGCAATTTCCGCGCAATTGCCAGGTGGTCAGCGCGGATGCACGCAACATCCGGTTCCATGCCGACGAGGGCACCGGCGACATCGCCGATTTCCGCATCCGCTGACCCGGGCCGCCACGGGACACAGGACACAGGACACAGGACACGGGGCAGATTGATATACCATTGATATACCTGGTCGCTCAAAAATCGATCGCGATCCCCTTCTTTTCCCAATCGCCATAGCGCACCGGTTCAGGCCCGTCGCGGCCACCCAATTCCTTGGGCAAGTCCAGCGCCTTCGCCTTGGCGCGGCGCTCTTCCGCTTCGGCCAAAGCGCGCTGCGCTTCCGGCGTCACGGTCGAATCATCGCTCATGTATCAGCCCTCTGCTTGTAGCTCTCGTGGGCTTGATATACCCCGCGAAGGTCTTGTAACAAGGAGGCCGCGCGATGCAGGCCCGTCCCGCTGCCCTCGTCCTTCTCGATGCTGTCCTGCGCGAACGGCGGATCCTGTCGCAAGTCGATGTCCCCGCCGAAGGCCCGCAAGCCGCCCGGGCCGCGCGGCTGGCCGACAGCGTGCTGCGGAACCTTGGCGCAGTGGATGCCGTCCTTGGCCCCTATTTCACACGCAAGCCGCAATTGCCGGTGCTGAATATCCTGCGCCTCGGTGCGGTGGAGCTGCTCGTCCATGGCGAGGATGCCCATGGCGTGTTGAACGATCTGGTGGGGATCGCCAAATCCGGGCCACGCACCCGCAAGGCATCGGGCCTGGTCAATGCAGTGCTGCGCAAGGTCGCAATCGAAGGCGCCGAGCGGTTTGCCGCCGCCCCGCCGCAGCGCGTGCCGCCCTGGATCGACAAGGCCCTGCGCAAGCGGATCGGGGCCGAGGGTATCGCCGCCATGGAACGTGCGCACGCCAAGATGCCGCCGCTCGATCTGACGGCGCGCGACGGCGCGCTGGATATTCCCCTGGCCGAGCGCCTGCCCACAGGTTCCTACAGGCTGCATCGTCACGTGCAGGTCACCACGTTGCCGGGCTTTGCCGAAGGTGCGTTCTGGGTGCAGGATGCTGCCGCAGCCCTTCCGGTGCGACTGTTGGGCGACGTTGCCGGCAAGACGGTGCTGGACCTCTGCGCCGCACCCGGCGGCAAGACGATGCAACTGGCTGCCGCCGGGGCCAATGTGACGGCACTTGACATCTCCGGCCCGCGCATGACCCGCGTGGCCGAAAACCTCGCACGCACCGGGCTGAAGGCGACTCTCTTGACCGGGGATGCGTTTCAGCACCGGGGCGGATACGACGCCGTCCTGCTCGATGCGCCCTGCACTGCCACCGGGACGATCCGCCGCCACCCCGACCTGCCTTTCCTCAAGACCGAGCAGGAGGTGGAACCGCTGACCAAGCTTCAGATGCGCCTGCTCGACCACGCGCTGAGCCTGCTTAATGCTGGCGGCACACTAGTTTACTGCACCTGTTCGCTGCTGCCGGTAGAGGGCGCTTTCCAGATCACCGCCGCGTTCAAGCGCCACCCCGGCCTGCGCGTGATCCCGACCGATCCCCTGGCCCTTGGGGGAGATCCGGAATGGGCCAGCGCCGAGGGCGGTCTGCGGTTGCTACCATCTTTCTGGCCCGAACGCGGCGGGATGGACGGCTTCTACATGGCAGCACTTTCCCTGAGCTGAACCTTCCGCTTTGAAGGCGCATGCGCCGTGCCGTGACACACCGCAGCGCAGGCACTATCCTGCGCCGCAAAATCCATAAGCCCGAGCAGCCATCCCCAATGCCCGAGACAACGTCCAGAGACCCCGGCAAACCTCATCGCCGCCCCGGAACCGGCCACCGATGGGCCGCGCTCAAAGCCGGCTGGGGCCCGCGGATGCGGGGTTTCCAATGGCACCCTGAGCCGCGCTTTCCCGGATCGGCCGTGCGCGGGCGGCAGTTGCTGGCGGGCAATTTGCGCATGGGCGGCGCATTGGTGGAGGCTCCAGGCCAAAGCCCGTGGGACATTGCCGCGCCCACCGATGCGTTCGAGGCCGCACTGCACGGCTTCGTCTGGCTAGACGATCTGGCCGCCGTGCCGGGTGGCGCGGGCCGGGCAACGGCACAGGCATGGCTTGCCGACTGGATCGCGCGCTACGGCCGCGGTCAAGGTGCGGGCTGGACCCCGGACCTGACCGGGCGGCGGCAGATCCGCTGGATCAGCCAGGTCCTGTTTCTGATGAACGGTCAACCCGTCCCGGCCACCCTCGCCTTCCATCGTGCGTTGGGGCGACAAACCAATTTCCTCGACGCCCGTTGGCCGCTGAGCTCGCCCGGCTTGCCGCGATTCGAGGCGCTGACCGGCCTGATCTATTCGGCATGCGCACTGATCGGGATGGAGACGCGCCTGGACCCAGCCCTGCGCGGCCTAGCACAGGAATGCGCCCGTTCGATCGATGCCCAAGGCGGCATCGTAACCCGCAACCCCGAAGACCTGCTGGAAGTGTTCGTCCACCTGACCTGGGCCGCGCACATCCTGGCCGAGACGGGCAAGCGCCCCGATCCGGCTGTCGATACGGCCATCATGCGGATCGCCCCGACCCTGCGGGCTCTGCGCCATGCCGATGGGGCGCTGGTGCGCGCCCATGGTGGTGGGCGGGGTGCCCCCGGGCGGCTGATCGGCTCGTTGGTGCAATCGGGCGTTCGACCCGCGCGGATGAAGGGGCTGGCGATGGGCTTCGCGCGCATGGCCTCGGGCCGGGTCACGGTTCTGGTTGACGCCGCGCCTCCGATGCTGGGGCCGGGTTCAATCAACGCCCACGCCAGCACACTGGCGTTCGAGATGACATCGTCCAACCACCCACTGATCGTCAGCGCAGGGTCCGGCGCCAGCTTCGGCCCCGATTGGCGGCGCGCGGGCCGCGCGACGGTCAGCCATTCAACGGTATCGCTGGCCGGCTATTCTTCCGCGCGGTTCAGGGCAGGATCCAGCGACCGCGCGCCCGAACGTCTGAGCTTCGCGGAAGGGCCCACGGATGTCTCCATCCAGACCTCCGAAATGACCGGCGGCGAAGGGATGGTCCTGTCCCACGATGGCTGGAGGCGCACCCATGGGCTGATCCATCTTCGATCGCTCACACTGGAGGATCGCGGCAATCTCTTGCGCGGAGAAGACGGGCTGGCGGCGCTCGACGGCAATGATCGCGCGCGGTTCACCGCGATCAATCGCAATCTGCCCACCGATGTGGGCCTTCGTTTTGCCGCGCGCTTCCATCTGCACCCCGATGTCGTGGTTGAAGTGGACATGGGCGGGGCCGCCATCTCGCTTACGCTGCCCGATGACGAGGTCTGGGTCTTCCGCCATGGCGGAGAGGCTGCGCTGTCCATCGAGAAATCCGTCTACTTCGATGCCGGGCGCCTCAGCCCGCGCGCGACAAAACAGATCGTTTTAACCAGCCGCGTTCGGGGGTATGGCGCTGCTGTAAGCTGGTCGATTGCGCGGCCCGCCGCCCTGCTGTCTGCCCCTCCGCTGCCCGCCTCGGGCATGCCCTTTTGAGTCTGCCGAAGGATTGCCATGCAAGACCCATCCCCCCTCGACCGTGCCCTCCTGTCCGTCTCCGACAAGACCGGCCTGATCGATCTTGCCACTGCGCTGATCGCCCGCGGCGTCGACCTGCTGTCCACCGGCGGCACCGCCCGGGCGCTGCGTGAGGCAGGCCTTCCCGTCCGCGATGTGGCCGAGGTCACCGGCTTCCCGGAAATGATGGATGGCCGCGTCAAGACCCTGCACCCGATGGTTCATGGCGGCCTTCTGGCGCTGCGCGACAATCCCGAACATGTGGCCGCTATGGCGGCTCACGGCATCGGCGCGATAGACCTGCTGGTGGTGAACCTCTACCCGTTCGAGGCGACTGTGGCCGCCGGCGCCGACTACGACATCTGTGTCGAGAACATCGACATCGGCGGCCCTGCGATGATCCGCGCGGCCGCGAAGAACCACGGCGCCGTTACGGTCCTGACGGATCCGTCGCAATATGTCGGGTTGCTGGAGGAACTGGGCACGCAGGCGGGCACCACCTTCGCCTTCCGGCAACGCATGGCGCAGGCCGCCTATGCAAGGACG
>Ga0100398_1000398_pt1 | contig 40211 bp, 34 predicted proteins | sample CryGeymeta201522_FD_81568 | JGI IMG/M metagenome (GOLD analysis project Ga0100398, IMG submission 81568) | Groundwater microbial communities from Crystal Geyser aquifers in Utah, USA - Crystal Geyser metaG 2015-22 | ecosystem: Environmental > Aquatic > Deep subsurface > Groundwater | place: USA...
AATTGCGCCATCGTCACGCTGATCTCAAGCGTCAGGGTCCACAGACGGCAGGCATGCATGTAGCTTTCCGCGTCGAACTTGCCGCCGGTGTAGAAGGTCAGCAGGTTCATCGAGGCGAGGTTGCAGGCCGTGTCATCCAGGAACATGTATTCCGAGCACGGGTTCGATCCGCGGATCGGACCATCTTCGGGGCAGGTGTGCCACGCATTGACCGTGTCATGGTACTGGATGCCGGGATCGGCGCAGGCCCATGCGGCGTGGCCGACCTTTTCCCACAGATCGCGCGCCTTGATGGACTTGGCGACAGAGCCGTCCTTGCGGTTGAGCAGTTCCCAATCGCCATCCTCTTCGACAGCCTTCAGGAAGGCGTCGGTCACGCGGATGGAGTTGTTGGAGTTCTGGCCGGAGACGGAGTTGTAGGCCTCGCTGTCCCAATCCGTGTCATAGGTCGGGAATTCGATCGAGGTGTGCCCCTGCCGCGCGTAATCCAGCACGCGCTTCACATAGGTCTCGGGGATGGCGACGCGCTTGGCGTCGCGGATCGCCTGCTTCAGGGTCGCGTTCTTCGCCGGGTCAACGGCGTCGGCCAGCGTGCCGTCCCAGGCCTTGATCGCGGCGAAGATGGCGTTCAGCATCTTCTCGTGCATCTTCGATCCCGCGACGATGGAGGCGACCTTCTGCTCCTCCAGCACCTTCCACTGGATGAATTCTTCGATATCGGGATGATCCGCATCGACGATGACCATCTTGGCGGCGCGGCGCGTGGTGCCGCCCGACTTGATCGCCCCCGCCGCGCGATCACCGATCTTGAGGAAGCCCATCAACCCGCTCGACTTGCCGCCGCCCGACAGCTTTTCGCCCTCGCCGCGCAGAAGGCTGAAATTGGTGCCTGTGCCCGAACCGTATTTGAACAGACGCGCCTCGCGGACCCACAGGTCCATGATGCCGCCATCGTTCACCAGGTCGTCCTTCACGCTTTGGATGAAGCAGGCATGGGGCTGCGGATGCTCGTAGGACGAGGTGGATTTCGTCAATTCGCCGGTCTTGTAGTCGACATAATAATGCCCCTGCGCCGGACCATCGATGCCGTAGGCCCAATGCAGGCCGGTATTGAACCACTGGGGCGAATTCGGTGCCGCCATCTGGCGCGCCAGCATCAACTGCATCTCGTCGAAATAGGCCCGGGCATCGGCCTGATCCGTGAAATAGCCGCCCTTCCAACCCCAATAGGCCCAAGCCCCGGCAAGGCGCCGGAAGACCTGCTTGGCGGACGTCTCGCCGCCATACCGCTGGTCTTCCGGCATGGCCTCCAGCGCGGTTTCGTCGGCCACGTGGCGCTGGAGGAATGCGGGGACGCCCTTTTCCTTCACGGGCTTGGTGACAGCAGGCACACCGGCCTTGCGGAAATATTTCTGGGCGATGACGTCCGAGGCGACCTGGCTCCAGCCGGTCGGCACTTCGACGTTGTCGAGCTTGAACACCGTGGTCCCGTCGGGGTTGCGGATCTCGGAAGTCGTCGTGGTGAAGTCCATATCCGCATAGGCATCTGCACCGGCGCGGGTGAATCGACGTTCGATCTTCATTATGGCTGCCTCGTTTCGCCTGGGCCTCTACGGCCCGATTTTCCTTTTGAGCGATTTGCCAGGGTCTTTTGCCCTCTGATCGCCAATTCCCCTTGGGGCGTTCCGAACAAGGGCGCAAACCGACCGGGGCGGCCGCTGGACGCGGTCGGGTGTCTGGTCGTGTCCGTCGTTCTGGATGAGGTGACCCGTGAACCGGGTCTTCCCCTGCCCCTCTGCCGCGCTGCGCTATATGTAGTGGCGCTTGACCCGGCTTGCACAAACTGACGTGTCTTGCCCTATCGGGTCAATTACTTTTTTGTCGATTTGCACAGGAAATCTTGCTTGCCATCGACGGCGCGATTTCAGGGCTCCGACGCAGTGCGATTCCCCGCCACGTCGCCCGCGTCAGGAAAGATTGGAGTTTTCCTTTGTTCCGGGCAGGATAGAGCGGGGCATGCATGCAGCGCTTGAACCGGTCAATCCCCGACGACGCAGCGAAGAAGGCGCCGGAGACCGCAGTTCGGCGATGACTACATGTCGTATGGTGGCAACAGGTCACGCCCGCCTACACCACATGAAGGGGGGCAAACGTTAACATCCACAAGATTTAGATGAATGGTCGGGGAGGCGAGATTCGAACTCACGGCCTTCTGTACCCAAAACAGACGCGCTACCAGGCTGCGCTACACCCCGACTGCAAGGGTCTTAATGGGGCAAGGTGGCCAAGCGCAACCCCATTCGGACGGACCCGCGCACAGCGTCCGACCCTCAGTCCGCGCAGGGCCAGAGTGCGGTGTCCTGCGGGATGACCGGGTGGCGCAACTGGCTGCCTTCGGTGATGCCCAAGTCGTCCGCCACGCCACCATTGATCTCCAGAACATAGCGGATGTCGGGACTGCCGCCGGGAATGGAGGTCCGGTCCAGCGGGATCGCGTTGGAATGCACCCGGCGCACCAGTCCCGCCTCGGTGATGAACAGCATGTCGAGCGGGATCAGCGTGTTCTCCATCCAGAACGCGACGGAACCGGGGCGTTCGTAGACGAACAGCATCCCCGCCATGCGCGGCATTTCTTCCACGTGCATCAGGCCCTGGGCGCGTTCGGCTGGGTCATCCGCGATGGCGACGCGAAACCGCGCCGTTCCCCAATCGCCGCGCAACTCCACACGGTCATCGCTGCACCTTGCCGATGCCTCACCGGCGCAAAGCGCGAGGGCTGCACAGGCCACTGTCATCAGGAAGGTGCGACGCATGTTCTCCGACCTCTTGTCTCGCGCCGGGGCGCTTGCGCGGCGCGCGGCCCCGGCGGGTCGCACGTCAGGTTTCGTCCCAGGTCCGGACCTCTGCGGCCATCTTGCCGCGCGGTCCGTCCACCACCTTGATGGCCACCGCCTCGCCCGGTTGCAACTCCGCAAAGCCCGACCGGCGCAACACTTCCGCGTGAATGAACACGTCCTCGGGTGCGCCAAAGACGTTGGCGAAGCCAAAGCCCTTGCCCTTGTCAAACCACTTCACGCGGGCCGCGGCAAGGGGGGCATCGCTGGCGTCGGGCAGATCGAGTGCGACACGGCTCTGTTGATCCGCCGCCGCGTCGGAGGCTGCGCCCAGGGCCATGATCTCGACCGCCTGGAAGCCCCGCTCCGTCGCCTGGGCCCGCAGCATCACGCGCGCGCCCTCGATGATCGAGCTTCGGCCGAAATTCCGCAACACGTTGGCATGCAGCAGGATGTCCGGGCCACCGTCATCGGCCAGCACGAACCCGAACCCTTTTGTGGTGTCGAACCATTTCACCTGGCCCGCGACCGTCTTGTCGAGATCCGACTTTTGCGGTGCGCCCACGCGAGATTCTCCATCATCGTTAACCATAATTAACAGTGCCAGAGGTGCAGCAGGAGACAAGACCTAAATCCTCTTGCGCATAAGGCATTTGCAAATTCACGCCACGCGAAATTGCGCATCGGCAACACCAAAGTCAGGTGACGTGCACGTCACTCAGGGCTGCAAGCGCTGCACCGTCCAAGGGCTTTGGGGGGTCTCGCGGCGCCACTGGAACCGGTCATGCAGGCGGAATGCCCCGTCCGCCCAGAATTCGATCTCGACCGGCCGGATGCGGATGCCACCCCAGAAGGGCGGGCGCGCCGGATTGGTCCCGTGGCGCGCCGTCGCCGCCGCGACCTCGGCCATCAACGCTCCGCGCGACGCCAGCGGTTGCGATTGTTGCGAGGCCCAGGCCCCCAGCCGGCTCTTGAGCGAGCGGGACGCATAATAGGCATCCGCCTGCGGCCCCTCCTCACGCTCGGTGATCCCCCGCACCCGGATCTGGCGCCGAAGGCTCTTCCAATGCATCACGAAAGCCGCCTTGCCCGCGCTGTCGATCTCGCCCGCCTTGGCGGAGCCGTAATTGGTGTAGAACACGAACGCGCCCTGCCCCGCGCCCTGCGCCTCGATGTCCTTCAACAGGACCATGCGCACATTCGGCAAGCCGAAGGCATCCACGGTGCCCAGCGCTATGGCATTGGGATCGTTCGGTTCGGACGCCTCTGCCTCTGCAAGCCAGCTGCGCGCCAGTTCGAACGGGTCCTCGCCCGCAAACAATCCGCCCCGGTCGCTCATCCCCGTCTCTCCCATGTTCTGTCCTCGCCCGGAGCTAATGCGCCACACCGCCGGGGGCAAGGGTGACGGTGCGGGTCGGCCTGTCTTGAAGGGATGCAGGCGATGGCCTACGAGGGTCGAAAGATCAGGAACGGACAGGAAGACCAGATGGGGTTGATGGACGGAAAACGCGGGCTGATCATGGGGCTCGCCAACGACAAATCCATCGCCTGGGGCATCGCCAAGGCGTTGGGGGCCGAGGGCGCGGAAATGGCGTTCTCATACCAGGGCGAGGCGCTGCTGAAACGCGTGGGGCCGCTGGCCGCGCAGGTGGGCTCGTCCCTCGTGATCCCCTGCGATGTGGGTGACGCCGCGTCGCTCGATGCCCTGTTCGACCGCCTTCAGGACGAATGGGGTGCGCTCGATTTCGTGGTTCATGCCATCGGGTTCTCCGACAAGAACGAGTTGCGCGGGCGCTACGTCGAAACCAGCGCCGCCAATTTCAGGATGACCATGGACATCTCCGTCTATTCCTTCACCGCCGTGGTCCAGCGCGCCGAAAAGATGATGCCCAATGGCGGCAGCCTTCTGACGCTGACATATTACGGCGCCGAAAAGGTCATGCCCCATTACAACGTCATGGGGGTGGCCAAGGCGGCGCTGGAGGCAAGCGTGATGTATCTGGCCGAGGATCTGGGCCGCGACGGGATCCGCGTCAACGCCATCTCGGCGGGCACCATCAAGACGCTGGCGGCGTCCGGCATCGGCGATTTCCGCTATATCCTGAAATGGAACGAGAACAACGCACCGCTCCGCCGGACGGTCAGCCAGGACGAGGTCGGGCAATCCGCGCTCTACCTGCTGTCGGATATGGGCCGCGCCGTCACTGGCGAGATCCACCATGTCGATGCGGGCTACCACGTCATCGGCATGAAGAACCCGGACGCGCCCGACATGAGCATCGAGAAGAAGGACGTCTGAGATGTCGACACAGCTTCCCCATGAAAAAGGCTTCCACGTCTCCTGGGACCAGATCCACCGCGATGCGCGCGCGCTGGCCTGGCGGCTCGACAAACGCGGCCCGGGCGAGGCCGGCGCATGGAAGGCGGTGGTGGCGATCACGCGCGGCGGCATGGCCCCCGCCATGATCATCGCGCGCGAACTGGACATCCGGCTGGTCGATACCATCTCGGTGCGCAGCTATGCCCACCAGACGCAGGGTGAACCCGAAGTGCTCAACACGCCCGATGCGGTGATGATGGGCGACGGCGAGGGCGTGCTGGTCATCGACGACCTCGTGGACAGCGGCAAGACGCTGGAGGTCGTGCGCGCGCTCTACCCCAAGGCCCATTTCGCCACCGTCTACGCCAAGCCCAAGGGCGAACCGATGGTGGATACCTTCATCACCGGCGTGTCGCAGGATACCTGGATCTTCTTCCCGTGGGACATGGCGCTGCAATACGTGGAGCCCTATCGCGGCAAGGATTGACCGCGCGCGGGGGCGGCGCAAGGGTGACGGTCGCGCGTGCGCGGGCGACTGCTAGCGCACCGACACCCCCAGCACGGACAGGGCCAGATCAAGGATCGGCTTGGGGTCGAGCCCCCGCGCCCGATGATCCAGCGCCAACCCCACCTGCGCCTGAAGGTAGCGCGCACCAAGGTCCACGGAAACGCCCTCCGGCAGATCCCCCGCATCCCGGCCATCGCTCAGCAGCCCGATGAAAGCGTCTCGCGACATCGCCTCGATCCGGTCGATCAACTCTTGCGTCCGCGGCCCCATCCGGTCCCGCACCGCGCGCATCTTGACCAGAAGGCACCCGTGGTCGTGGGTCGCATCCACGCTCGACAGGGCGATGATCCCCGCGATCTTGTTACGGTAATCGGCGTCGGACGTGACGATTTCGTGCATCTTGACCAGAACGGTTTCGGCATAATGCGACAAGGCGGCATGGGTGACACCGTCATCATTGCCGAACTCGCGATAGACCGATGGCTTGGACACGCCCGCGCGCTCGCATACCGCGTTCAGCGATACCTCGGCCGGCCCCTCTTCCCAATAGGCTTGCATCGCCACATCGGCCACATGGTCCTTGTCGAAGGTTCTGGGCCGCCCACGGGCGGGTTTGTCGAGGTCAGGCATATTTTATACCATTCAGTATTTTAATATTGACAGGGGTCTCCCGTAATTTATACCAACCGGTATCAAAACTTGCAAACGGGAACCGACCGATGATGAAACCGCTGATTGCCGCGATGGTGGCCACCCTTTTCACGACCGCGGCCATGGCCGACAGCCACGCCCATGGCGAAACCCGTACCGCCCTCGGCGCGGTCGAATGGTTCGATGCGCCAATTCCGGGCGTGCAACTGGCGCAGGTCTGGGGCGATGACGCCACGGGCGCGCGCTGGCTGATCAAGATGGATCCGGGTGTCGAATTGCCGATGCACATCCATACCCATGACTATTGGGGGATGACCATTCAGGGAAACTGGGTCCACATCGAGGCCGATGGCACCGAGGTGCCCACCGGTCCGGGCGATTATTCCCTTGTCGCGGGCGGGGCGGTGCATGCGGACCGCTGCGACAGCGATATTACCTGCATCGGCCTGCTCGATTTCGCGGGTCCACGGGACGTTGCGCTCGCCCAATAGGGTCGCGACCAGACACACCGGCCAGCCGCGCCTTGCCGCGCGGCTGATCGATGCCGTTTCCGGGTCACAGCCCGATCAGGGGGGGCAAATGGGTAAACGCAATCCTAACGATTCCAGAAAGTATCGTTTTATCAGAGGCTTAACCCAACTTATCACCGTGATAAGCGGCCTCACAGTCGCCGGATTTTCAACTTGGTCAGCCGGTTCTGTTCCCGCTCCGCCACTTCGAAGCGGAAGCCGTGGAAGACGAAGCACTGGCCCTCGTCGGGGATCATCTGCGCCTCGTGGATGACAAGCCCCGCAACCGTGTTGGCCTCCTCGTCCGGCAAGGTCCAGTCGATCGCGCGGTTGAGATCGCGGATCGTCATGGCGCCGTCCACCGTGTAGCTGCCGGTGCTGTCGGGCTTAAGGGTTTCCGCTTCGGGGATATCGAATTCATCGGTGATCTCGCCCACGATTTCCTCGAGGATATCCTCCAGCGTGATCAGCCCCTCCAGCGCGCCATATTCATCGACCACCAGCGCGAAATGGGTATGGCGGCGCAGGAACTGCCGCATCTGGTCGTCCAGCGTCGTCGTTTCCGGGATGAAATAGGGCTTCATCGCCACGTCCGACACCTTGAAGCCCGCGATCCCGGGCGCGTTCTCGCCCCGTGTCAGGCGGTCGATGGCGCGCAGCAGATCCTTGGCATGGACCACGCCGACGATGTTCTCCGTATCGCCCTTGAAGACCGGAAGCCGGGTATGGGACGATTGCAGCGCCTGGCTGAGGATGACTTCCGGGTCGGCATCGGCGTCGATCATCTCGATCCCCGAGCGGTGCAGCATGATCTCCTCCACCGTGCGCTCATGCAGGTCGAGCGCGCCCATCAGGCGGTCGCGGTGTTCCTTCTCGACCGAACCTTCCTGCTGCCCGATATTGAGAGCGCCCATGATCTCCTCTTGCACCGACAGCATGTTCGCGCCCGCCTCGATCCGGGTGCCGAACAGCCGCAGGACGCCACGCACCAGCACCCGGACGACGGCGACCAAGGGCGACATGACGGTGATGATCAGGCCCACAGGCCGCGCGATGCGGGCGGCGGTTACCTCGGGATTGTTGATCGCGTAGGTCTTGGGCAGCACCTCCGAGAAGACCAGCACAAGGATGGTCATCACCAGCGTGGCGATGGCCACGCCGCCATCGCCGACAACGGCCGTGAACAGCGCCGTGGCCAGAGACGTGGCAAGGATATTGACGAGGTTGTTTCCCAGAAGGATGCCGCCGATCAGGCGTTCATTGTCCTCCTTGAGCTGCAACGCGCGCTGCGCCCCCTTCGAGCCGCCATCTTCCCGATCCGCCATCGAACGCAGCTTGCCCCGAGAGGCCGCCGTAAGCGCCGTTTCCGAGCCGGAGAAGAAGCCGGAGCAAAACAGGAGTGTCACGATAACGCCCGCGATGATCCAGGTGGAGGGATCGGCAAGCGCGTCGATGTTGAAGAAGGATGTATCGGTTTCCATGCGAGGGCTTATGGGGCTGGAAGGCGGGCCGATCAAGCGGTCCCTCGAAATGCGGGTGCTCGGGTGGCGCGGTTTCGAGGTTTCAAGACAGGATGCGGGGCGGAAATCAGGTGTCGCGGGCGAGCGGGTGTCGTTCGAGAACCAGTTGGCGCAGCCGCTCGTCGAGAATGTGAGTGTAGATCTCGGTCGTCGCGATGTCGGCATGGCCCAGAAGGGTCTGGATCGCGCGCAGGTCCGCGCCATTGTGCAACAGGTGCGTGGCAAAAGCGTGACGCAGGGTGTGCGGTGTGACGCGGGCGGGGTCGAGGCCAGCCTCACTTGCCACGTCCTTGATAAGGGTGAAGAAGCGTACACGGGTCAAGTAACCTTGCCGACCGCGCGAGGGGAAAGCGTATGGGCCTGGTTTCGCGCCGGTCCGCTCCCGCGCGTCGTCCGCGGCCGCGTCCAGGTGGGCGAGCCAGGCCGTGATGGCGCGGCGCGCCGGGCCCGACAGGGGCACCATGCGTTCCTTGCCGCCCTTGCCCATCACCAGCAGCATCCTCGGATCGCCGCGCAGCGCCGAGACCGGAAGCGAGACCAGTTCGCTTACCCGCAGTCCCGTAGCGTAGAGGATCTGCATCAGGCAGGTATTGCGCAACCTTTCGGCGGCCGTGCGGCCGTGGGTTTCGGCGGCCTCCAGCAGGGCGTCGACCTCCGCCATTGACAGGGTGCCCGGCAACTTGCGCAGGCGGGCGGGGCCGCTGATCTGCAGGGTCGGATTGTCCACGCGCCAATGTTCGTCATGGGCGAAGCGATAGAGCTGCTTCAGCGCCGAAAGCCGGCGGGCGCGGGTTGCGGGGGCCAGACCCTCGGCCTCCAGCCTGGCAAGATAGGCCTCGATCGCGGCCCGGTCGGCCTGCGCAAAGCCACCGCGCCCGGCAAGCTGGACCATCGCATCCTTCAGGTCCCGGCCATAGGCCAGCAGAGTGTTGCGCGCCGCCCCCTGTTCGGCGGCCGCGGCGTCGAGGTAAAGCGCGATCCAGTCGATGTCTGACCTGGGGGCGATATCGGGTCCGGACATGAGGGTGCCTCAGCCCGGCATCAGGTGGAGTTGCAGTGCCGCGCGGCGGGCGACATCCTCCAAGCCGACGGCACGGAACAGGACCAACGCATCGGTCAGGTCATCGGCATCCGCTGCCCCCTGTCCCAGCACACGGGCGGCGCGCAGCAAGGCCTCGCCGAGGCGATTGTCGGCGACATGGCTGGCATAGCGGTGGTCGTCAGGAAGGGTCTCAGCGAAGGCCGCTGCGATCGCTTGCGTGGTTGGATCGCTTCCGGGCGAGATCTCGGGCGGGAAGCCCTGCGCGATGGCGAAGGAGAAGCGTTCATCCGCCGTCTGCGGGATCGCGATGCGCGCAACCTGTTCGTACATCGGCGACAACAGGCCCACGCGCCGCGCCAGGACACCCGCTTCCCCGACCAGCGGCGTACGCATCAGACGTTCCGCGTAGATGTCGGCGAAGGCGACCTCGAGCCCCGCTTCTTCCATCGCGGCCCAGGCCGGGACAAGGCGGCGCGAGGTTTCCACCGGATCGCCTGCCAGAAGTGCTGCATCGAAGGATTGCAATGCTGCCACACGGTCCCAGACCGCGCCGGACGCGGCAGGCGTTTGTGCCGTGTAGATTGCCAGCCATTGCTGCGGCGCGATCGCGCCCGAACGTGTCAACCGCTCCGCGGCATTGAGCTGCGCGCGCCACCCCGCCAGAACCGACAGATCGGCATGGACAAAGGCCAGCGGCAGGCCGGTGGCGTCGGGCCGCTCGGCGATGGCCATGCGCATCTGGAACTCCAGCGGCGTCAATGTCGGATCGGGGGGCAAGGGCGGCTCGCCCTCGAACACCTCGGGGTCGAGGAAGCGCGCCAGCAGGTCGCCTTCTTCCGCCGTGATCTGGCCCAGGGCCTCTCCGGTGCCAAGCAACAGGGCTGCGGCAGACCAATCACCACCCCGCGCAAGGCAGAAGATGCGGGCGGGTAAAGTCGGAGCGATCGACGGGTTCGCGTTCATCGCATTGCAGGCCCGATCAGCGCGGTCGGTCAGCAGGGAAACGTCGAACCACCGCCGGAACACCGCCGGTTCGGTCGGCCCCGCACGTTCCATGAGCGCTTGCGCCGGATCCAGTGCGCCCCGGTCCAGCAGCATGTCGAGCCGGGCGAGAAAAAGCGCGTCCCCTTGCGGGTCGCCGTCAAACGGCGGATCAAGCTCGGCCAGCGCCAGCATCTGGGTGAAGGCCAGCATCGCCGGAAGCCCCTGGGCCGGTTGCCCGCGCAAAAGGTCGGCCAACTCCGTCGTGCTGGAATTGCCCCAAAGATCCTGCGGCAGGCCGGTGATGGTCGTCGGAAGCAACCCCACCGCATCGAGCGGCATCGCGTCGAGCGGCAGCACCGTGATCGCCGGCACGGAGGCATCCGTGGCAACATTCGCGTGCGGGCGCGTGATCGTGTCCGACAGCCAGTCTGTCGCGGCCAGCGGCTGCAGAGCCGTGTCATCCTGTGCGGCCAAAGGACCGCCACACAGGCCCAGGACAATCAGCGCGGCACCGCGCGCGCGCCTAGTCCACATCAAGGGCGACCGGAACGGTAACACTGCGCGGATCCGGCTGCAGGAACCCGGAATAGGCATATCCGACAAGGCCGATACCCGCCAAAAGGGCAAGGCAAATCAGAATGATAAGAATGCGTCCCATTCCTGCGTGCCTTTCCCCTGTTCGATCGGGTCCTGCGGAAAATCAGGTGCCCCGCTCCCCGCAAAGCCGCCATCGGCGTTTGCCGACGCTTTCGTTTCACTATAAGCCATCAGAAGCGGAAATTCGCCACAGGCGGGAGGTTTTTTTTCGACGATGGGCGAAAGCGCGCCACACCAGATGCTTCGGCTGACCAGAAGCGTTGTGCTGATCGGCATGATGGGCGCCGGCAAGACGGCGATCGGGCGCGCCTTGTCCGCGCGCCTGGGTGTGGAGATGTGCGATTCCGATGCCGAGATCACCACCTCCGCGCAACTCTCCATCGCCGAGATTTTCGACCGCTACGGAGAGCCGTTCTTCCGGGATAAGGAAGGACGTGTGATCGCCCGCTTGCTGGATGCGCCGCCCTGCATCCTGTCGACCGGCGGCGGCGCGTGGTTATCCGAGGCCAACCGTGCCTTGTTGCTGGAGAAGGCCACCGTGATCTGGCTGGATGGCGATCTGTCCCTGCTCTGGAACCGGGTGCGCCACAAGTCGCACCGCCCCCTGCTGCGGACCGCGAACCCCAAGGGCACATTGGCCGAACTGCTGGAGGCGCGCACCCCGGTCTACGCGCTCGCGCCATGGAAGGTCAGCGTCTCTCCCGCCTGGAGCATCGAAGAGACGGCGGAGCGCGTGATGGAGATCCTGATCGCGTCCGGCACAGTCATCGTGAAGGCCCCTAGCACATGACCGATATCGTCCGGGTCGAGCTTGGCGCGCGCGCCTATGATGTGGAGATCGGGCCGGGCATGCTGGCGCAGGCCGGGGCGCGCGTGCGGCCGCTGCTGACAAGGCCCAAGGTCTGGATCGTGACCGAGGAAACGGTCGCGGCGCTGCATCTGGATATCTTGCGCGGCGGGCTGGCGGCCGCCGGGATCGACGCGGCCACCTTGATCCTGCCCCCCGGCGAGGGCACCAAGTCGTGGCCGCATCTGGAACGGGTTTGCGGGTGGCTGCTGGACGAGAAGGTCGAACGCCGGGACGTGGTGCTGGCCTTCGGCGGCGGGGTGATCGGCGATCTGGTGGGTTTTGCCTGCGCCATCCACCGCCGCGGCATCCGCTTCGTTCAGGTCCCGACCTCGCTTCTGGCGCAGGTCGACAGCTCTGTCGGCGGCAAGACCGGGATCAACACGCGCCATGGCAAGAACCTGGTCGGCGCGTTTCACCAGCCCGCCCTTGTGCTGGCCGATATCGACGTTCTGGGCACGCTGACGCAACGCGATTTTCTTGCCGGCTATGGCGAAGTCGTCAAATACGGGCTACTCGGCGACGCCGTCTATTTCGACTGGCTCGAGGATAGCGGCCCCGCCCTGGCCGCGGGTGACGCCACCCTGCGACAGGAGGCGGTGCGCCGCGCCGTGCAGATGAAGGCCGACATCGTGGCCCGCGACGAAACCGAACAGGGCGACCGTGCCCTGCTGAACCTTGGCCACACCTTTTGCCACGCACTGGAGGCCGCAACCGGCTATTCCGACCGCCTGCTTCACGGCGAAGGCGTTGCGATCGGCTGCGCGCTGGCATTCGAATTATCCGCCCGGCTTGGTCTGTGTGCCCAGGAAGACCCCAGCCGGGTCCGCGCCCATCTTGCCGAGATGGGCATGAAACGCGACCTGCGCGATATCGCGGGCGACCTTCCCGACGCCGACGCTCTGCTTGCGCTGATGGCACAGGACAAGAAGGTCAAGGACGGCCAATTGCGCTTCATCCTTGCGCACGGGATCGGCGCGACTTTTGTCACCGCCGACGTCCCGCCTGACGCCGTGCACGCGCTGTTGGCAGAACACCTTGTCCGCACCTGATCGTCCGGGCCTGATTTGACCCTGGCCCCGGAACAGGCCGCAGCGTCCCCCGACCTCATCGGCGACGCGCGGATGTCGCAATCGAACTTGCCCGCAGGGCGCGCCTCCCCTCACATGGCCCAAACCACGAAAGGACGCGCTCCATGAAATCCCATACCCGTGTCTGCATCATCGGTGGCGGCGTCGTCGGCTGTTCGGTGGCCTATCACCTGACGAAACTGGGCTGGCCGGACGTGACGCTGCTGGAGCGCTCCGAGTTGACCTCGGGCTCCACATGGCACGCGGCGGGCGGGTTCCACACACTCAACGGCGACACGAACATGGCGGCGTTGCAGGGCTATACCATCCGGCTCTACCGCGAGTTGGAGGCGCTGACGGGGATGTCGTGTGGGCTGCATCATGTCGGCGGCGTCACGCTGGCGGATACGCCGGAGCGGCTCGACATGCTGAAGGCCGAGCGCGCCAAGCACCGGTTCATGGGGCTGGAGACGGAGATCGTCGGGCCGGAGGAGATCAAGGCGGTGGCCCCGATCACCAATATCGACGGCGTGCTTGGCGGGCTCTACGACCCGCTGGACGGCCATCTCGACCCCTCCGGCACGACCCATGCATATGCCAAGGCGGCCCGCATGGGCGGGGCAGAAATTCATCTTCATACCAAGGTGTTACATACAAATCCTCGTGTGGATGGATCGTGGGAGATCGTTACGGACAAGGGCATGATCATCGCCGAACATATCGTCAATGCGGCGGGTCTCTGGGCGCGGGAAGTGGCAGCGATGGCGGGCTGCTATCTGCCATTGCATCCCATGGAACACCAATACCTCGTGACCGAAGAGACGCCAGAAATCTACGAGCGCGACACCGAGCATCCCCATGTCATGGACCCGTCGGGCGAGTCGTATCTGCGCCAGGAGGGGCGCGGGCTGTGCATCGGCTTCTACGAGAAGACCTGCCGCCCCTGGGCCGTTGACGGCACGCCTTGGGACTTCGGACATGAATTGCTGCCCGACGATTTCGACAAGATCGAGGACTCCATCGCCTTCGCCTTCAAGCGCTTCCCGGTGCTGGAACGCGCCGGGATCAAGTCGGTCATCCACGGGCCTTTCACCTTTGCGCCGGACGGAAACCCGCTGGTCGGACCGGTGCCGGGCCTGCGCAATTACTGGTCGGCCTGCGGCGTGATGGCCGGTTTCAGCCAAGGCGGCGGCGTGGGGCTGAGCCTCGCGCAATGGATGATCGAGGGCGAGGCGGAGCGCGACGTGATGGCCATGGACGTGGCGCGCTTCGGGCGCTGGATCACGCCGGGCTACACCTTGCCAAAGGTGATCGAGAATTATCAGACAAGGTTTTCAGTGGTTTACCCGAACGAGGAGCTGCCCGCCGCGCGACCTTGCCGGACCACGCCGATGTATGACCTCTTCGATGGCATGGGCGCCGTCTGGGGCCAGCAATACGGGTTGGAGGTGGTCAACTACTTCGCGCAGGAGGGGGAACCGCGCTTCGAGACGCCGTCCTTCCGACGCTCCAACGCGTTTGCGGCGACCGCGCGGGAGGTCGCGGCGGTTCGTGGCGCGGTTGGCATCAACGAGTTGCAGAATTTCGGCAAGTATGACGTGCGCGGCGCGGGCGCGCGGACATGGCTGGATCGGATCATGGCCGGACGGATTCCGCAGCCGGGACGGCTGTCCCTGACGCCGATGCTGTCCGAAAAAGGCAAGATTATCGGGGACTTCACGGTCAGTTGCCTTGGCGACGACCATTTCCAGCTGACCGGCTCTTACGGCGCGCAGGACTATCACATGCGCTGGTTCGACGGGCATCTGGTTGCCGATGTGACGGTTCACAACGTCTCGGACCGCCGGACGGGCTTCCAGATCGCGGGCCCGCGCGCGCGCGAGGTGCTGCAAGCGGTGTCGCAGGCGCATGTGGGCGACATCGCCTTCATGGATGTGCGTCGCTCAAGTATCGGAAATGCTTCGGCAATCGTGCAGCGGGTCAGCTACACGGGTGATCTGGGTTATGAAATCTACGTCGATGCGATGGAACAGCGGGCGTTGTGGGATGTGCTTTGGAACGCCGGTCAGGCCTTCGGGATGAAACCCTTCGGGATGCGCGCGATGATGTCGCTGCGGCTCGACAAGTTCTTCGGGTCGTGGATGCGGGAATTTTCGCCAGACTACACCCCGGCGGAAACCGGCCTCGATCGCTTCATCTCTTTGAAAAAGAACGTGGATTTCATCGGGCGTGCAGCGGCGGAGGCAGAGCGCGCAACCCCGCCCGAGCGGCGGTTATGCGCCTTCATCGTGGACGCCGACGATGCCGACGTCGTGGCCTATGAGCCGATCTGGATCGACGGCGCAGTGCGGGGCTTCTGCACCTCGGGCGGCTATTCGCACCACTCCGGACAATCGGTCGCACTGGGATTTGTTCCATCAGATCAAGAAGTTGAGGGGCTGGAAGTTGAGATCGAGATCCTTGGCGAGATGCGCCCGGCGCGGCTGGTGACAACCCCGCTGTTCGACGCCGACACTGCACGGATGCGCGGCTAGATGGCCGATCCGGTCATCCTTCTGCTGGCGGCGGGCGCGTCCACACGCATGCGGGGTGCGGACAAGCTGTTGGAAACAGTGGATAATCAGCCGCTTCTCCGGCTGATGGCGGGGCGTTGCATCAAGGCCGGGCGGACGCGGGTGGTACTCGGTCCAACGCAGGCAGCCCGGCGGGACGCCTTGGACCGACTGGAGGTGGAGATTGTCGAGGCGACGGCCCCCGATGGCATGGCGGCGTCCATCCGGGCAGGTGTCAACAGATTGAAAGACAACGATATAATGATCGTTCTCGCCGATATGCCCGAGATCACGGATGCCGATCTTCACCTTCTGCTTGGGCTTCACGGGCAGGGTCTTTCACCCATCCTCCAAGCCGCCTCCGAGGACGGAAAACCCGGTCAACCTGTTGTTTTCGCATCGAAATACCTGCGTCACCTGGGAAACCTGCAAGGCGATGGCGGCGCGAAGCCGATCCTGAAGGCCCATGCACGCGATGTGGCCCTGATCCCCCTGCCCGGCCGACGCGCCGTAACCGACCTTGACACACCCGAGGATTGGGCGGCGTGGCGCGCAAACCGATAGGACCGATCGGACCGCACCTCGTCCCATATGGGACCTTAGGGCGTGTCGCGTTCATTCGCAGTCACGCGACCCACCCTGACCGTTTGATTGCGCACATCCGAGACGCGCAAGACCGGCACCCACTTCTGCGCGACGTGGTCTGGGAGATTTCCGCCCCGATCAAGCCCAGACCGGCCCCGACTATCCGGCAACGGACGAACCCGGCCCACCGGAGTCATCCGTCCAGATCTGCGAGGTCGCCGCAGGAAACCGGGGGGCCGCGCGCGGTGCGAGCGACGCGCGACCCCTAGGCCCATTCAGAGCTGCAAAAGCCGCGCCTCATGAGCCTTGAGCGAGCGGCGCGCGGCCGCGTAGTCGGTCAAACCTTCCCTCGTCGCCAATTCGGGGAAGAGTGCGAAGATCTCGTCCCGGATCTCGGCTCCCAGCGCGCCGAGGCTGTGATCGCCGGGCTGGAAGCTTTCGGTCCACGCGCCGTCGGACAGCACCACTTCGTGCTGGTCGAACATGAAGTGGATGTAGGTGGTGCGCATCGTGTCGACGACGGAGATACCCGTCTTGCCGACCAGATGCCTGGCGGCGACCAGGACCTCGGATTCCTCGAAGTAGAGTTGCGGGCTTTCGCCGGTCACCAGAACGCGGTGCTGCGGGCTGACAAGCATGTCGCGCTCGGGCAGGTTGTGGCCCAGGGCGCCCTTGCGGATGAGGATCGGCTTGAGGTTGAAGCCCTCGGCCAGTTCCTGGCGGTTCAGCGTCCGGCTGCCGGTCCAGCGGATTTCCCGGATGCCGTTGTCGCGGGTGATGACCTTGTCGCCTTCGCGCAGGGTTTCCACCGGAACCTCGCCCCGTGGGGTGGCGATCATCGCCCCCGGCGTGAAGCAGGGAATGACGTTCTCGATCTCCTTGAACACCAGTTCGCCCTTGACCGTCGCCTTGGTGTCGTCGGTGTAGTAGATGACGCGGCCGCTTTCGCCGGACGTGCCGGTGGGGTCGATCGAATCCTCGAACAGGATATCGAAGAACCTGGATCCGTTCAGGTCGAGCACGTCCACGTCGTTACCGTCGGGATCTTCGCCGCCGATGATGGTGTCGCCCAAGCCTTCGACGTAATCGTCGCCATAAATCGGGTCGGTAAAGGTGCCGACGGTGAAGGTATCGTTGCCGAGACCGCCATCGAGACTGTCCGCGCCCTGGCCGCCGATGATCAGGTCGTCGCCTTCGCCGCCGAAGATGACATCGTCGTCGATGCCGCCGTCGAGCGTATCGTTGCCCGCGCCGCCGTGGATGGTGTCGTTGTCGTCCTCGCCGAAGACAAGGTCGTTGCCGTCGCCGGCGTAGATCAGGTCATCGCCGTTGTCGAGGATGTCATCATTGAACGCGGGGTTCACGTTGTCGTCGATCAGGTTGACCTGGTCGTTGTTGATGCCGCCGTAAATGGTGTCGTCACCGCCACCGGAGTAGATGGTGTCGTTGCCTTCGCCGCCGATGATCAGGTCATTGCCCGAGCCCGAGGTGATGAGATCGCGGTCGTAGCCCGCGTCGATGACGTTGTCGCCATCGCCCGCATCGATGGTGTCATCATCGTCGCCGGTGATGATCGTGTCGTTGCCCGCCCCGGTGATGACGCTGTCGCGGTCGTCGTTCGGGTTCGGGTCGATGCCCGGTTGCGGACCGCCGAGGCCCGGCGTCGGAAAGCCCAGATCGGGATTGCCGAAGAACGGATCGTCGGGACCGGAGATGACGAGGTTGTCGCCCTCCATGTCGATGATCGTGTCATTGCCCGACGAGCCTTGCAGGGTGTCGTTGCCCGCACCGCCATCGAGCAGGTCATCGCCCGAGCCGCCGTCCATCTCGTCGTTGCCGGCACCGCCTTCGAGGGTGTCGTTGCCCGCGCCCCCGCCCATGGAGTCGTTGCCGTCGCCGCCCAGGATCAGGTCATCGCCCGCATTGCCGCGCAGCGTGTCGTCGCCATCGTTGCCCATCACGGTGTCGTTGCCGAGACCGCCGGAGACCAGGTCATTGCCGTCACCGCCCATGACGATGTCGTCCCCGGTGCCGCCGTTGATGATGTCGTCCCCGGTCCCGCCATCGACGGTGTCGTTGCCTGCGCCTGCGTCGATCGTGTCATCGCCGCCATTGCCGCGGATGCTGTCGTCGTCGCCGTCGTCGCCGTCGATCTGGTCGCCGCCGCCATCGGTGGGCGGGTTGCTGTCGTCATAGCCGGGGGTCATCAGTTCCCCGAATTCCTCGCCATCGACGATCCCGTCGGGGGCCACCGGCGGAAGCAGCAGGGTCTCGATCTCGGCGAAGATCACGGGGACCCAGTCGCCATCGGCGTTCTGCACCTCGACGGTGCCCGAGGTGCTGTCGCCATCGGCATCGACGGTTTCGACGAGATTGCGGTGGGCCACGAAATCGGTGAGGTCGAGCGTGTCGTTGTCGGAGCCTTCGGTGGAGCCATCGACGTGGATCGCGGCGGTCTTGTCGCCCGCGCCGTCCAGTTCCGCGGCGTTCACGAAGATCGAATCGCTGCCTTCACCGCCGATGACGCTGTCGCCCGCCCCCGCGATGATGGTGTCGTCGCCGTCGCCGCCGGTGATGGTATCCGCGCCCTGCTGGCCCTCGATCAGGTCGTTGCCGGTGCCGCCGTCGATTATGTCGTTGCCCCCCTCGCCAGGTTCGCCCGCGATGTGGACGAGGCGCACGTCGTCGACGGAGGCGCCGAATTTGTCCAGCGCGCCGGTGCCGGCGAATTCCAGCCGGTTGGAGCCGTCGCCCGCCCCCCCGATCAGATCGAAGGTGTATTCGGTCATGGTGCCGGCCGCCGGGTCGATTGTCGCGATCAACTCGCCGCCCCAATAGACCTTGATGAGGTTTTCATCGGGGCCGGACTGGGGTTCGTCGGCCTTGTCGGCGGCGTCGAAGGTCAGGCGATAGGTTTCGCCATCCTCGATGCCGTAGACGTCCTGTCCCACGCGGAGATTGCCCGGCGAACCTTCGAGGTCGAGCCAGTTCTGTCCGTCGGTGGGGGTCACGCCGCCGCGGCCGTCATTGTGGAAATTGATTTCCTGCCCGTTGACATCGGTCCAGCCGGGTGCCGCGCCGTCGCTCTCGAAGCCGAAGGAGGTGGTCCGCATGCCCGAGGTGATCTCGAACGAGCCGTTGAAGATCAGGTTGCCGGAGATGACGGTGCCCGCCGCCGGATTGTCGCCGAACAGCGTGTCGTCTCCGTCGCCGCCAAGGATCGAGTCGCCGCCATCGCCCCCGTAGACAAGGTCCGCGCCCTTGCCGCCATCGAGCGTGTCGTTGCCGGCGTTTCCGAAGATCGTGTCGTTGCCCTCGTCGCCGGTTGCGACGTCGTTGCCATCGCCCGCCAGCAGCAGATCGTCGCCCAACATGCCTTCCAGCAGGTCGTTGCCGGTGCCGCCCACCAACGTGTCGTTGCCAGCGAGACCGCAGAGGGTATCGTCGCCCTCTTCCCCGAACAGCAGATCGTCGCCATCCTGGTGGTTGTTGTCGTCGCCGAGGATGAAATCGTTGCCGCTGCCGCCATAGACGGTGTCATCGCCGTCGCCCGCATAGACGGTATCCTTGCCGTCGCCCGCCTTGATCACGTCATCGTTGTTCGGCGGCGTCAGGTCGTTGTCGAGGTTGTCGACCCTGTCGCCTTCGGGATCGCCGGAATAGGCGGCGTCGATCAGATCGTGCCCCGGGGTGCCTTCGACGATGTAATCGGGCGCGTTCGCGCCAAGGCCCGGCACATCATCGGTGTTGTAGATGGCGACATAGTCGATGGAACCGTCGAAGAACCGGTCATAGCGACCGTCGTCGTATTCACGAGCGCCGAAAGTGAAATTCTCGTCGTCATTGTCGCCGATGTCGAAGGTCAGACCGGTCTGGAGCGTTTCCACCGTGGTGGAGGTGCCATCGGTGAGGTTCTGCACGGTCAGGGTCGCGCCGGTGGCGGCGTTGAAGCTGTAGACGACGTTGACCACGTCGCCTTCCGAAAAGAAGCCCGCAGCGGTCGAGAGCGTGCTGCTGACGCCGTCGGGCATGATGTGCACGGCCTCGACCTTGCCGGAGGCGGTGACGCGGATCTCGAAGAAGCCGTCGCGGTGGGCATCGCACTGCTCGCCACGGTTCACGAGGGTATCGGGGCTGGTGCCGACATGGTGGGCCTGGGTGAACTGGACCTCGACGGTGCCTTGCTTCAGGTCGAAAGGCGTATCCGGGCCGGAAACGTCGAAATAATCGCTCGTGCCGTCGAGATGGAGCTGATCGCTGGAAATACTGGCGTTGCCGTGCGTGTGGCCGTCCTGGGCAATGCCATCGGCCAGACCCGTATCGTGCCTGGTCGCTCCGCTGCGGAAATCCCACAGACCGACAAGGGTCGGCTCCGCTGCCGGGTTGTTGAAATTCGTCATCTCGCACTCTCCTGACGCCGGCAAAAGGTCGGCTACCCCCCTGAAGGGGAACAAAAAACTAAATCAACTGTGCGATGGCGACGGACCGAGGGCGACGCGCAGCACGAGGGTTCACCGAGAGGAGAGGTGCAGACTGTTCTAGCCGCAAGAAGACAGTGTCGGACCCTCGCACCGAGACGTCCGAATGTCTAAAGTTCCCGATCGACCAGATTGGCCGAAAATTACGGCAACACCCCTCCCGCGCTTTCGCGCGACCATCGTGTGCGGCCGCCCCCGTGGCCTTAATGCAGACATCGCCCCCCAGTTGGGCTGAAGGTGGGATAGCTGAAAATGACATCGAATTAGAAGGGAAATTTTTAGCGATTGCGTCATGAATGCGGCAACGATCCGGCCCGGATCGACATTAACCATGGCAAAATCAGGGCTGATTGTTTCGAATTTCCGCTTATGCGCGATGGTGATCCTGGGCGGGATTGGAATTTTCGTCTTGTTCTTATGGTGTTGTGTGCATCTCTCCGGTTCGGGGAGACAGGGGCAGATTTCGATTGTATCAATTTTGGAAACAACGCCTCCGGCATGCCGCGGAAACAGTCTGTATCGCCGCCACGGTTCAGCGGAGTCAAAAACCTGACCTTTTGGACAGGTTCCAGAAAGGTGGTCCGAACGGGCTCGGACGTGCGGCGAAGGCCCGGACCGGTCGAATCGCGAATCGCGTCATCGGAAGACGGGGCCGGACCGACCCGACGCGCGCCCGAGGGCGGCGGCGGGAAGACGGGGCCGGACGGGAGGGGGGAGCGGACACGGGCGCGTCCCTGCACCGGGTGCAGACGAGGGGAACATGGCTGACGGGATCGGATGACGCAGGTCGAAGCGCGCGATCCTGAAGGCGCGGGGCGCGGATCGCGCGCTGTGCGCCGCCCAAACGGGAGACGCGGTGCTTTCCTGGGCTGGTACCCGAGGTCGGACTCGAACCGACAAGCCTCGCGGCGGGGGATTTTGAATCCCCTGCGTCTACCAATTCCGCCACTCGGGCCCGGAGCCCTCGATTACCTCCGCGCGCGGGCGCCGTCAACGGCACGAATGTCCTGCCTTGACCGCCCCGCTGCGATGCGGCACCCACGGTGCGACCGCCGCCTTGAGGACCGCCCATGATACGCCGCCTGTACGACTGGACCATGGGCTTTGCCGGTCATCCGCGCGCGCTGTGGGTGCTTGCCATCGTCAGCGTCGCGGAAAGCAGCGTCTTCCCGATCCCGCCCGACGTGCTGATGATCCCGATGATCCTGGCGCGGCCGTCGCGCGCCTGGCTGATCGCCAGCGTCTGCCTTGTCTCCTCGGTCCTGGGCGGCCTGCTGGGCTACGCCATCGGGGCCTTCGCCTTCGAGGAGATCGGCCGCCCGATCTTCGAGACGCTCGGCAAGATCGACCGGATCGAGGAATTCAACACGCGCTTCAACGATTTCAGCTTCTGGCCGGTGCTGATCGCGGGCATCACGCCCTTTCCCTACAAGGTCATCACCATCATGTCGGGCTGGACCGGCCTGCCGCTGGGAACCTTCATCGTGGCCTCGATCCTTGCGCGAGGGCTCCGGTTCTTCGTCGTGGCGGCGCTGCTGTGGAAGTTCGGCGCGCCGATCCGCGATTTCATCGAGAAGCGGCTGGGCCTGATGTTCATCCTGTTCGTGCTTTTGCTGGGAGGCGGCTTCTACGTGCTGAAGTTCCTGTGATCGTGTCGCGGCGCAGCCTGTTCCTTCTGGCGGGCCTTGGATCCGTCGCCTTGTTCGGCGGCGCCCTGGCGTTCGAGTATCTTGGCGGATTGGCGCCCTGCACCATGTGCCTGTGGCAGCGCTGGCCGCACCGGGTGGCGATCGTGCTTGCGGTGGTGGGCCTTGCCATCCCGAACGCACTGATCGCGTGGCTTGGCGCGGTGAGCATGGCGGTGAATGCGGGGATCGCGGTGCTGCATACCGGGGTGGAGCGCGGCTGGTGGGACGGACCGCAAGTCTGCGGCGCCAATGCAGCGCAAGATCTGGGGTCCCTGTCGGCGGCGGATCTGTTCGATACCAATAGCGGCCCGCTGCTGGTGCTGTGCAACGAGCCGGCCTGGGTCTTCGCGGGCCTCAGCATGGCCAGTTGGAACGGCATTTTCTGCGTCCTGCTGGCGGGTGTCTGGATCGCGGCAGCGCGCGCGCGGGCCTGAGAGGCGGACGCGCCGCGTCCCGTCCGGGCCCACCCGCCAGGGCACGATGTTGCGCGCAATCCAGAGCGTGCCGCGTTCAATCGCAGTCCCGCGACGTGTTCTGACCTTTTGGTTGCGCACGTCCGGGAGGCGCAAAACCGGTGCCCACTTTTGCGCGACGTGCTCTGACCTTTGGCTTGCGCACGTCCGGAACGCGCAAAACCGGTGCCCACTTTTGCGCGACGTGCTCTAATGCACGGTGACTTCGCCCGTCACGTTGCGCCATTCGCCCGGACCGATCAGCTTGCGATGGGTGAAGCGGACGGAGTGCAGCGGGCCTTCGATCTGCTCTTGCCAGAACTCGATGAAGCCGAAGAGCTTCGGATAATCCGGCGCAAGATCGTAGTCCTGCCAGACAAACGTGTTCAGAACATTCCTGTAATCGGGCAGCCGGTAAAACATCTCGGCGGTGGTCAGCCCGTAGCCTTTCAGCATCAACTCGGTCTCGTTCATTTGCGGCACCTCTTGCGTGTTGCCTCCCCATTGCTGCCAGCTTCGCACAGATTCCTTAACGTTCAACAAAAACAGTATGTTGGCACAGATAGGCGGTGGATGCCAAAAGCGCGCCCCATCCTTGCGCACCATATCCCGTGCGGCTATAGTGAACTCCAACAAAATATAGACAAACGCAGATGCGACAGGCGGACCTTTGACCGACACTCCGGAACCCCCCGAAACCCACGATACCCCCCTGCCCGAACGGCCCGACCATCAAGGGCCGTCGATCGACATTTCGGCGGAGATGAGGACGTCTTTCCTCGACTATGCGATGTCGGTCATCATCAGCCGCGCGATCCCCGATCTGCGCGACGGGCTGAAGCCGGTGCACCGCCGCATCCTGTTCGCGATGCACGAGACCGGCAACACGCACGAAAAGGCCTACCGCAAATCGGCCCGGCCCGTGGGCGACGTGATGGGGCAGTATCACCCGCACGGGGACAGCGCGATCTATGATGCGCTGGTGCGCATGGCGCAGGATTTCTCCATGTCGCTGCCGCTGCTCGACGGACAGGGCAATTTCGGCTCCATGGATGGCGATAACCCGGCCGCCATGCGCTATACCGAAGTGCGGATGGACGCGCCCGCCGCCTACCTGCTGGAGGATATCGACAAGGACACGGTCGATTTCCAGGACAATTACGACGGCAAGCAGCAAGAGCCCACGGTTCTGCCGGCGCGCTTTCCCAACATGCTGGTCAATGGGGCGGGCGGCATCGCGGTGGGCATGGCGACGAACATCCCGCCGCACAACCTGGGCGAGGTGATCGATGACTGCGAGGCGCTGATCGAGAACCCGGACCTGAGCTCGGAGCAATTGATCGAGTATGTCCCCGCCCCGGATTTCCCGACCGGCGGCTTGATCCTGGGGCGCGCGGGCGCGCGGAAGGCGTATCTGGAGGGGCGCGGATCGGTCGTCATCCGGGCGCGGACGCGGGTGGAGGAGATCCGCAAGGATCGCTTCGCCATCGTGCTCGACGACATTCCCTACCAGGTCAACAAGGCCTCCATGATCGAGCGGATTGCCGATCTGGTGCGCGAGAAGAAGATCGACGGCATCTCGGGTGTCGCGGACGAGTCCGACCGGATCGGCGTGCGCGTGGTGATCGAGCTCAAGCGCGATGCCACGGCGGAGGTGGTGCTGAACCAGTTGTTCCGCTTCACGCAGATGCAGACCAGTTTCGGCTGCAACATGCTGGCGCTCAACGGCGGCAAGCCGGAACAGTTGACGTTGCGCGGGTTCCTTGTCGCGTTCCTCGACTTCCGCGAGGAGGTGGTGGCACGGCGCACCGCGTTCGAATTGCGCAAGGCGCGCGACCGCGCCCATGTGCTGTGCGGCCTTGCGGTGGCGGTGTCCAACGTCGACGAGGTGGTGCGCACGATCCGCGCCTCGGCGGATGCGGCGGAGGCGCGCCTGAAGCTGATGACGCGACCCTGGCCTGCCGAGGAAATCCTGCCCTTCATCAAGCTGATCGACGACCCGACCCACACGGCCAACGCGGACGGCACCTATAATCTGTCCGAAGTGCAGGCCCGCGCCATCCTGGAATTGCGTCTGCAACGCCTGACGCAACTGGGCGTGAAGGAAGTGACGGACGAGCTGGAAGAGCTGGCGGGCAAGATCCGGGAGTATCTGGCGATCCTGGCCTCGCGGGAGCGGATCCTGGAAATCATCTCGGGCGAACTGGCGGAAGTGCGCGAGAAATTCGCCGTGCCGCGCCGCACCGAGATCGTGGACTGGTCCGGCGACATGGACGACGAGGACCTGATCGAGCGCGAGGACATGGTCGTGACGATCACCCAGGGCGGCTACATCAAGCGCACGCCGCTGGCCGATTTCCGCGCGCAAAAGCGCGGTGGCAAGGGCGTGGCGGGCGGCGCGATGAAGGATGACGACGTGGTGACGTCGATGTTCGTAGCCAATACCCATACGCCGCTGTTGTTCTTCACCACGGACGGGATGGTCTACAAGCTGAAGACGTGGCGCCTGCCGCAGGGGTCGCGGTCCAGTCGCGGCAAGGCCATCGTGAACATCCTGCCGATCCAGATCGGCACCGGGATCGCGGCCATCATGCCCGTCGACCGGGACGAGGCGCATTGGGACGAATTGCAGGTGGTGTTCTGCACCGACCGGGGCACCGTGCGCCGCAACGCGCTGTCGGATTTCGCCAACGTGATGCGCAACGGCAAGATCGCGATGAAGTTCGAGGGCGAGAGCGAGGGCTGGCGGCTGATCAACGCGCGCATCGCGTCGAACGACGACGACGTGATGCTGGTGACGAAACAGGGCCGCGCGATCCGGTTTTCCGCCACCGATGTGCGGGTGTTCAACAGCCGCGCGTCGGTCGGCGTGCGCGGGATCCGGCTGGGCCGCGACGACGAGGTGGTCTCGATGTCCATCATCCGCCATTTCGAGGCGGACGCACCGGAACGCGCCGCCTATCTCAAGCAGCGCCGTTTGATGGCGGGCGCGCCCGAGGAAGAGATCGAGGGCGACGCGGACGAGGAAATCGTCGCGGCGGGCCAGTTGAGCCAGGAACGCTATGCCGAAATGTCGGCGGCGGAGGATCTGATCCTGACGATCACCTCCGGCGGGCTTGGCAAGCTGTCCTCGTCCCACGATTATCCCCTGCGCGGGCGCGGCGGACAGGGTGTCGGCGCCATCGACAAGGCCATGCGCGGCGGCACGCTGGTGGCGAGCTTCCCGGTGGAGATGGACGATCAGATCATGCTGGCGACGTCCACCGGGCAAAGCATCCGCGTGCCGATCGAGGGGATTTCCTTCCGCTCGCGCAGCGCCGGGGGGGTGAAGGTGTTCAACACCGCCAAGGGAGAGGACATCGTGAGCGTCGCCTACATCGCCGACCACGGCGATGAGGATGCGGACGTGATCGGGGACGAAGGCGGCGCGCAATGATCGAAGACATCCTGCCCGCCGCGGCGCTGGTCTTCATCGTGGTGGTGGCGGCCATGTTCGGCGTCGCCCTGAAGCGGGGACGGGTGGTGCAGGCCGTGAACGAGAGGATCGAGGCGAACCAGCGTCGGACCATCGAGATGGGCGAGCGCCAGATCGCGTTGTCCGAGCGCAACGCGGCAGCCATGGAACGCATCGCGGCAGCATTGGAGCGGCGCGGTGAATGATGCGCTGGTCCTTGTGGGGCGGTTGCTGCTGGCGTCCCTGATGCTGGCGGGAACGGTGCAGAAAATCGCCTCGCCCGCCGACGCGCAGGCGCTTCTGGCGCTGGCGGCCCTGCCCGGCTGGCTGATCTGGCCTGCGGCCTTGTTCACGACGGTGGCGGGCATCGGGTTGGCTCTGGGCGTGGCGACGCGCCCGCTGGCGGTGCTGGCGGCAGGCTACTGCGTCCTCACCAGCTCCTTCCACATCCTTCTGGGCGACGACCCGTGGCAGATCACCATCGCGGTGAAGAACTGGGTCATCGCGGGCGGCTACCTGGTGCTGGCAGCCCATGGGCCGGGGCGGTTCGCGATCCGGGCCTGAGGGGCCTGTAGCGTCAACAATGCCCGCTCAACCACGGGAATGATGCGCGTTCCCGCCTCAATTCGACCGGGGCAATACCTTGGATTGCGCACAATTCGTTCTCAAATCCGAACCAATTGCACGGCATTCCAGTCCGCGGGGGCCTCAGTCCGGGCACCGGACGCGAGAGACCAGGCTGCCACCTTGTCTCTTGCATAGCAAAGGAAGGGTTCGACCATGTCCCATGGAACCGCCGACCGTGTTGCGTTCAATGTTGCTGCCCAAACAGTGCTCAGGGTCCTTATCGCCTCCTACTTCCTGGCCGTCGCCTTGCGGCTGATCCCCGGAACCGACCTGTCGTGGCTGTTCGCCGGCATCTTGCCGGCCCCCTATGCGGCCGCGACGACGGCGGGGCTGGTGTTCATCTTCTCGTTCATGATCATGCTCGACATGGCGACGCGGCTGGCCGCACTGATCCTTGCGCTGATGACGGTCTTCGCCAGCTACCTTGCGATGCTGCAACTGGGCGTGGCCGAAGAGCTGGGGGCGTTCTGGCGCGACATCGCCCTGATCGCCGCCCTGCTGCTGACCTATGCCGAGCCGCAACTTGGCGCGCGCCGCCATCGGCGCATGGTGCATCGCCAGATCGTGCCGCGCCGGATCAGCACCGCCGCACCGCACCGCGTCAATGCCATGGTGCGGCGTGCCGATGGTCTTGCCGACGAGGTGCCCGCGCTGCGGCCCCTGCGTGCACAGGTCCGGACGCGACTTGACGCCACGGCGCAGGTCCATTTCGACGCGCCGCAGGTCAGGGACGATGCGCCAGCTCGCAGGGAGGCCGAGATCGTGAACATCTTCGCCGAAGATCCCTTGATCGCCTGAGCACCGGTCTCGGCCGCCGACGAAAGACGCCCCCTTGAGAAGGGGGGTGTCTTTCCGCTATTGCCGGGTCCATGGAACATCTGACAATCATCGGCGGCGGGATGGCCGGATCCGAGGCCGCATGGCAGGCCGCCAACGCGGGCGTGCCCGTGCGCATCGTGGAAATGCGCCCCAGGGTCGGCACCTTCGCCCATCGCACCGGCAACCTGGCGGAGATGGTGTGCTCCAACTCGTTCCGCTCGGACGACAGCGAACACAACGCGGTGGGGCTGCTGCATTGGGAAATGCGCGCGGCAGGGTCGATCATCATGACGACCGCCGACGATCACAAGCTGCCCGCGGGCGGTGCGCTGGCCGTGGACCGCGACCCCTTCGCCGAAGCCGTGACCGCGAAGCTGCGCGCCCATCCGCTGATCGAGATCGTGGACCACGAAGTGACGGCGCTGCCCGAAAGCGGCCCCACGATCATCGCCACCGGCCCGCTGACCGGCGGCGCCTTGGCGCAGGCCATCGCCGACGAGGCCGGGCAGGACAGCCTCGCCTTCTTCGACGCCATTGCCCCCATCGTCCATGCCGACAGCATCGACATGGGTGTGGCCTGGCGGCAATCGCGCTATGACAAGGGCGACACGCTGGACGAACAGCAGGCCTATATCAACTGCCCGATGACGCGCGACCACTACGAGGCGTTCATCGATGCGCTGCTGGCCGCGGACAAGACCGCGTTCAAGGACGGCGAGACGGCGGGCTATTTCGACGGCTGCCTGCCGATCGAGGTGATGGCCGAGCGCGGCCGCGAAACCCTGCGCTATGGGCCGATGAAGCCCGTGGGCCTGACAAATCCCCATGATCCGCAGGTCAAGGCCCATGCCGTGGTGCAACTGCGCCGCGACAACGCCTTGGGAACGCTCTACAATATCGTGGGGTTCCAGACCAAGATGACCTATGGCGCGCAGAAGGCCGTCTTCGCCATGATCCCGGGGCTTGAAGAGGCGCGGTTCGCCCGGCTCGGCGGCATCCATCGCAACACCTTCATCAACGCGCCCACGCTGCTGGACGACCAGATGCGTCTGCGCACCCGGCCGCATATCCGCTTCGCGGGTCAGATCACCGGCGTGGAGGGCTACGTGGAATCCGCTTCCATGGGGCTTCTGGCGGGCCGCATGGCGGCGGCCGAGATGCTGGGGCTGTCGCTGCCGCCGGTCCCGCCGGAGACCGCGATGGGCGCCTTGGTCCACCACATCACCGGCGGGGCGGAGGCGAAGACCTTTCAGCCGATGAACGTGAATTTCGGCCTGTTCCCGCCGGTTGAAGGACTGAAAGCGGGCCGCCGGGGCCGCAAGGATCGCTACAAGGCCTATACCGATCGCGCCAAGGCGGCATGGACCGACTGGATTGCGCCCGCTGCGCAGGCCGCCGAGTAGGAAAGCGCCCCCCCATGTCCGATGACGACGCACCCCGCACCGACGCATCCGGCACCGACGCATCCGGCAGCAACGCACGCCATCCCTTCCTGTCCAGGGTCTATGACCTGAAGGGGGATGGCATGCGCGACTATTACGACCAATGGGCCGACACCTACGAGGCCGAGGTGCAGGCGAATGCCTATGCCACCCCCGCCCGCTGCGCCGCCGCCCTTGCCGCGACCGGACTGGCGCAGGATGCGGCGGTGCTGGACTTCGCCTGCGGCACCGGCCTGTCGGGCGCAGCGCTGGCCGAGGCCGGATTCACCGTGATCGACGGCATGGACATCTCGGACGGCATGCTGGCCAAGGCGAGGGCGCGCGGGCTGCACCGGACGCTGACGCTGGTCCCCGCCGACGCGCCGCCCCCCGTGCCCCACGGCGCCTATGCCGCCATCGCCGCCATCGGCGCCATCGGGCCGGGGGCGGCCCCCGCTTCCGTCATCGCGCCGCTGGTCGATGCGCTGGCGCCGGGCGGCTATCTCGTCCTCTCGCTCAACGATGTGGCACTGGCCGATGCCGCCTTTCCCGATGCGCTGGCCGCCGAAGCGCTCAGGACGGAGACGGTCTTCTGCGACCGCGGGCCGCACCTGCCGGGGATCGACGTGCAATCGACGGTCTACGTCCTGCGCGCCCGGTGATCACCCGCTTCGCCCCCTCGCCCACCGGACCGCTGCATCTGGGGCACGCTTATTCCGCGATGCTGGCCCATGACATGGCGCGCGCGGCGGGTGGGCAATTCCTTCTGCGCATCGACGATCTGGACCAATCCCGCGCCCGGCCCGAGTGGGAAGCCCAGATCCATGACGACCTGCATTGGCTCGGGCTGACATGGGACGGCCCCGTGCGACGCCAGTCCGAGCATTTTCAAAGCTACACGATCGCTCTCGAAGGCCTCGCCCGCCATGGCGCCGTCTATCCCTGCGGCTGTTCGCGCGCCGACATCGCTGCCGCCGCCTCCGCCCCGCAAGAGGGCGTGCCCGAGTTCGGACCCGACGGGCGCATCTATCCCGGCACCTGCCGCGGCCGCGCCTATGCCGACCGCCTGCCAAGCGACGCGCTCCGCTATGATCTGTCGAAAACCGTTGGCCCCCATATGCCCACCTTCACGGAAACAGGCCCCGCCCACGCGGGCGCGCACGAGGTCACCGCCGAGCATCTGCTGACCCATGTCGGCGACCCGATCCTCGCGCGCCCGGGCATGGTCGCCAGCTACCACTTCGCGGTGATCCTCGACGATGCGCAGAGCGGCGTCACCCATGTCATCCGGGGCGAAGACCTGTTCGAGGCGACGTTCCTGCAACGGTTCCTGCAATGGGAGTTGGGTCTGTTGCCGCCCCTCTACCACCACCACCGTCTGATCCGGGATGCAAGCGGCAAGCGTCTGGCCAAACGCGACGACGCCCGCGCGATCTCCACCTGTCGCGCCGAGGGGGCCAGCCCCGGGGACATCCGCAAGATGGTGGGCCTCTGAGCCCTCCTTCATCTTGGCCGAAAAACTCGATTGCGACAGATCACTCGGGCGGCATCATCTCCGTCTCCACCCCCCCCATGACGGAGGTGTAGAAACATACCCGCCGGTTGGTGTGGCAGGCGGGCCCGGTCTGGCGCACCACGGCCAGCAGGCAGTCGCGGTCGCAATCCACCCGCAGGTCCACCAGATCCTGGGTATGGCCCGAGGTTTCGCCCTTGACCCAGAAGGCCTGCCGCGAGCGGCTCCAATAGGTCATCCGGCCGGTGGCCAGGGTCCGTGCCACGGCGTCGCGCGTCATCCATGCCATCATCAACACCTCGCCCGTTGCCTCCGCCTGCGCGATGCAGGGGATCAGGCCATCGGCGTCATAGCGAAGCGTCGCCGGGTCGAAAGCGGTCTGCACGGGATCTGTCATGACGGGGGGCCTTTGCAAATGGAGATGCGAAGGCTACCTAAGGGACGAACCGGGGAAAGGCAAAGCCATGGCGAGCGATAGCGACCTCATCGCGCTCTACAGCAAACGGATTCTGGCGCTGGCGGCGGATATTCCGCATCGTGGGCGGCTGGCGGCACCGCAGGCCAGCGTCAAGAAACGGGCCCCGCTGTGCGGCTCGACGGTGACCGTCGATCTGTCCATGGCGGACGGGGTCGTGTCCGATTTCGCGCAGGAGGTGAAGGCCTGCGCGCTGGGGCAGGCCTCCGCCGCGCTGATGGGCCGTCACATCATCGGCCGCAGCCGCGTCGAGGTCGAGACCGCCCGCGATGCGTTGCGCGCCATGCTGAAGGAGGAAGGTCCGCCGCCCGGCGCGCCCTTCGACGGGTTCGAGGTGTTGGAGCCCGCGCGCGACTACCGCAACCGCCATGCGTCGATCCTTCTGGCGCTTGAGGCCACGACCGAGGCGATGGCCGAGGCGGAACGCGCCGACTGCGCCTGACCTCGCCGCTTCCCGATCAAAAAAACCGCCGCACATCCGGGACAGGATGGCGGCGGAGGAACGCGTATCCGATACCCCGAGGCAGTGGGGCGGGAGGGTCAGACATTGGCCGGGCGGGGACAAATCGCACGACCAAACCCAATTGGACCGCAGGCAGAAATCGAAACCGGCGTCAGACGAGGCCGGGCAGATGCAGCATGGCGACAGTGAGGACCGCCAGAGCCAGAACGCCGCCGAGATCATACATCAGGGTATCGGCCGAACGGGCGAGGATCTGGGAGGTTTGACGGATCATTGCGGCATCTCCTGAACTGGTCTGCGACTTTGTTGCTCCTTTGTTCTCATATTCCGAGTCAATTGTAAAGAACTTTATGAAAACATTCGAGAACAAAGCGGGGTTCCGCAAGGTCATGCGGGTTCAGCCCACCTCCAGCAGGCGGATCGCCTTGTCCTGTTCCATCAGCCACAACAGCACCCGCGCCGATTGCCCGCGCGCGCCCTGAAGGTCCGGGTCCAGCGCCAGCAAGGCCCGCGCGTCCCGCTGCGCCAGCGCCATCAGGCCCGCCTGTGTTTCCAGATCCGCGATGCGAAACCGCGGCAGGCCGGATTGCGCGGTTCCGATCACGTCGCCGGCGCCGCGGATCGCCAGATCCGCCTCGGCGATGCGGAAGCCGTCCTCGGTCTGGCGCATCACCTCCAGCCGCCGCCGCGCCGTTTCGCCCAGGGGCGCGCGATAGAGCAGCAGGCAGGTCGACGCGGCCGAACCACGCCCGACCCGTCCGCGCAACTGGTGCAACTGCGCCAGCCCGAAGATCTCGGCCTGTTCGATGACCATGATGGACGCGTTGGGCACGTCCACGCCGACCTCGATCACCGTGGTGGCCACCAGCACGCGGGTGTCGCCCGCCTTGAAGGCGGCCATCGCGGCCTCTTTCTCGCGCGGCGGCATCTGGCCATGGACCAGCGCCACCTTGCCCTCGCCCAGGGCCGCGCGGAGCATCCTGAAGCGTTCCTCGGCGGCGGTGGCGTCGTAGACCTCCGACTCCTCGACCAGCGGACAGACCCAATAGGCCTGTCGCCCCTCGTCCAGCGCGCGGCGCAGGTGGGCCACCACCTCGTCGATGCGCGCGGTGGAGATCAGCGCGGTCTTCACCGGCTGGCGGCCCGGCGGCTTCTCGTCCAGCACCGACAGGTCCATGTCGCCGTATTGCGCCAGCGACAGCGTGCGCGGGATCGGGGTCGCGGTCATCACGAGGATATCGGCCGCCTCCCCCTTCTGGCTGAGCCGGACCCGTTCGCGCACCCCGAAGCGGTGCTGTTCATCCACCACGGCAAGGCGCAGATCGGCGAAATCGACATCATCCTGAAACACCGCGTGGGTGCCGACGAGGATCTGGATATCGCCACGCGCCAGCGCCGCGCGTTTCGCCCGCCGCTCCGCCCCCTTGTCGGCGCCGGTCAGGATCTCGATCACGACGCCCGCCGCCTCGGCCATCGGCCGCAGGTTAAGATAGTGCTGGCTGGCGAGGATCGAGGTCGGCGCCATCATCACCCCCTGCCCGCCCGCCTCCACCGCCACCAGCAGCGCCAGCATCGCGACCAGCGTCTTGCCCGATCCGACATCGCCTTGCAGCAGACGGTTCATGCGGTGCGGCGCGGCCATGTCGGCGACGATTTCATCAACGGCGCGGATCTGTGCGCCGGTCGGACGATAGGGCAAGGCCGCCAGCACCTTGTTGCGCAGGCGGCCATGCCCGGTGCTGCTGAGGCCGGGTTTGCGCCGACGATGGGCACGGGCCAGCGACAGGGTCAACTGATGGGCGAACAGCTCGTCATAGGCGAGGCGTTCGCGCGGCTTCGTGGCGCGGCCAAGGTCGCCCGGACCTGACGGCGCATGGGCGGCATGGATCGCGTCGAACCACGCGGGCCAGGCGCGTTCTTTCACAAGATCAAGGTCGATCCATTCGCCCAGATACGCCGCGCGGGTCATGGCGGAGGCGACGGCCTTGTGCACGCCACGCTGGGTCAGTCCCTGGGCCAGCGGGTAGACCGGTTCGAACGCGGGGATTGTCGCGGCCTCGTCGGGCGGCAACATGTGGTCGGGATGGGCCATCTGCGCCACGCCATCGTAAAGCTCCACCTTGCCGGACACGACACGGCGGCTGCCCGGCGGATGCGCGCGTTCGAGGTAATCGCCGCGCGCGTGGAAGAAGACAATCTGGAACGCGGTCTTGGCATCCTCCACCTCGATCCGGTAGGGACCGCGCCCGGCGGGCTTGCGATGCAGGCCGATGACGACCTCCACCGTGGCCGGGCCGGGCAGCGGCACATCGCGGATCGACGCGCGCCGGGTGCGGTCGAGGCCGGAGGCGGGCAGCGTGAAGATCAGGTCGCGCGGGCTTTCGACGCCGATGCCGGCATAGAGCTTCGCCGTCTTGGGGCCGATGCCGTCGAGCGTGTCGAGCGGCGCGAAAAGCGGAAACAGGATCTCGGGGCGGCCCTTGGGGATATGCTCAGGCATCGGCGATCAAGGCCAGCCAGGCGTCTTCGTCGATCATCTCGATGCCCAAGGCCTCGGCCTGCTTGGCCTTGGACCCCGCCCCCGGGCCTGCCACGACCAGATCGGTCTTGGCGGAAACCGCGCCCGAAACCTTGGCCCCGAGGGATTCCGCGCGCGCCTTCGCCTCGGCCCGCGTCATCTTCTCGAGGCTGCCGGTGAAGACCACGATCTTGCCCGCGACGGGACTGGTGGCGGCGCGCGCTTCGGGCGGCTGGATGCGCAGGAGGGCCGCCAGCGTGTCGATGGACGTGCGCTCGCGCGGCTGCTGGAAGGTGGTGACAAGCGAGACGGCCACCGTCGCGCCGATACCGTCGATGCCGGTCAGGTCGTCCCACGCCGCCTTCGCGTCCGGTGCCGTGTCGGCCCAGGCCGCCTCGCGCGCGGCGGACAGGTTGGCGCGGCGGCCCTCGGCGGCGGCCTGCGCGCGTTCGGCAAGGATCGCATCCTCGGCCGCGCGATGGGCCTTGGCGGCGGGCGCGGCCGTGTCCACGGTTTCGACGAGCGCCTCCCATGTCGAGAAATGGCGCGCCAGATCGGCGGCCGCGACTTCGCCGACATGACGGATGCCGAGCGCGAAAATCAGCCGCGCCAGCGGGATGGTGCGTTTCTCGTCGATGGCCGCGAACAGGTTCTCGGCCGATTTCTCGCCCCAGCCCTCGCGGTTCCTGAGCTGTTGCAGGCCCGCGCCGTAGCGGTCGCGCAGGGTGAAGATGTCGGCCGGCTCCGCGATCCAGCCATCGGCATGGAACGCTTCCACCTGCTTGGCTCCCAGCCCTTCGATATCGAACGCCGCGCGGGACACGAAATGTTTCAGCTTCTCCACCGCCTGCGCCGGGCAGATCAGGCCACCGGTGCAGCGGCGGATGGCGTCGCCTTGCTCGCGGATGGCCTGGCTGCCGCATTCGGGGCAGGTCGTGGGATAGGCATAGGGCTGCGCATCGGCGGGGCGTTTGGACAGGTCCACATCGGCCACCTTCGGGATCACGTCGCCGGCGCGGTAGACCTGCACGGTGTCGCCGATGCGGATATCCTTGCCGCCCCGGATCTCGGCCCCGCTGGAATCGCGGCCGGCGATGTAATCCTCGTTGTGCAGCGTCGCGTTCGACACCACGACACCGCCCACCGTGACCGGCGTCAACCGCGCCACCGGGCTGAGCGCGCCGGTGCGCCCGACTTGGATGTCGATCGCTTCCAGCACCGTCCAGGCCAGTTCGGCGGGAAACTTGTGCGCAATGGCCCAGCGCGGCGTGGTGGACCGCAGGCCAAGGCGGGACTGATAGGCCAGATCGTCCACCTTGTACACGACGCCGTCGATGTCATAGCCCAACTGCGCGCGGTCGGCTTCGATGGCATTGTACTGCGCCAGCATCTCGTCGCCGGTGCGGCAGGTCGCGGTTCGGGGATTGATCCGGAAGCCAAGCGCGCGCAGGCGGTCAAGGGCGGCGGTCTGGGTTTCGGCCAGCGGCGCCGAGACCTCGCCCCAGGCATAGGCGAAGAAGCGCAGGGGCCGGGCGCGCGTGATCTCGGCATCAAGCTGGCGGAGCGAGCCCGCGGCGGCATTCCGGGGATTGGCGAAGGTCCTGGCACCCGCGTCGGCCTGGCGGCTGTTGAGCGCGGCGAAATCCTTGTGGCTCATGTAGACCTCGCCCCGGACTTCGAGGATGGCGGGGGCGCCGTCAAGGGTTTCGGGAATGTCCGAAATCGTGCGCGCATTGGCGGTGACAGTCTCGCCCACGACGCCGTCGCCCCGGGTGGCGGCGCTGACAAGGTGGCCATCCTCGTAGCGAAGCGACAGCGACAATCCGTCGATCTTGGGTTCGGCCGTGAAGGCAAGGGGGGCGTCGGGCGAAAGGTTCAGGTAGCGGCGTATGCCGGTTACGAACTCGGCGACATCGGCCGCGTCGAAGGCATTGGCGAGCGACAGCATGCGCTGGGAGTGCACAAGTTTTGAGAACCCGTCGGCGGGCGCGGCCCCGACCTGATCCGTCGGGCTGTCGGCGCGCTTGAGGTGGGGAAAGCGTTGCTCGATCGCCGTGTTCTCGCGCTTCAGGGCATCGTAATCCGCGTCGCTGATCGTGGGCGCATCGTCGCCATGATAGGCGGCATTGGCGCTGGCGAGGATGGCGGCCAGTTCGTTCAGGCGCGCTGCGGCGGCGGGCTCATCGAGGGCGGCGACCGTGTCGCGGGCGGTGTCGTGCGTGTCAGACATGCGATGGCCTCCCCAAAGTGCCCGAGTGTCGTGCCCGAACGGCGATGGCCCCGTGATAAGTGCCCGCGCGGCGCGGGTCCAGAGAGGAGGCGGCGGGCTGCGATCCGAACGCGATATCGGCTCGGGTTTTCGGGAGGGCACTGGCTGTTTGAAGCCGGACGGGATCGCGGACCGGGGGGCGTTCGGGCGCGCCGGGGCCTGCGACGGAAGACGGCCCGGACAGGTCCGGGCCGCTCCCCACGTCTCGACGGGTCAAACCGGCAAAAAGCCCCCGCCTTGCCGGATGTCGCGGGCGTGTTCGTGCCGGTCGTGCATCATGGCGTGGATGTGGTCCGGCATCGAGATCGGGAGATGGTTCCAGCGGTGGACTTCAGCCGATGGCAGCCAGGCCCAACTGGGTGCTCGGCACCGGGTCGCGCAGCACATAGCCGCGGCCCCAGACCGTCTCGATATAGGTATCGCCACCGGTCGCCTCGCTCAACTTCTTGCGCAATTTGCAGATGAAGACGTCGATGATCTTCAGTTCCGGCTCGTCCATGCCGCCATAGAGGTGGTTCAGGAACATCTCCTTGGTCAGTGTCGTGCCCTTGCGCAGGCTCAGCAGTTCCAGCATCTGGTATTCCTTGCCGGTCAGATGCACCGGCGTGCCTTCGACCTCCACGGTCTTGGCGTCGAGATTGACCGAGATGCGCCCGGTGTCGATGACCGATTGCGCATGTCCCTTGGAGCGGCGGATGATGGCATGGATGCGGGCGACCAGTTCTTCGCGATGGAACGGCTTGGTCAGGTAATCGTCGGCACCGAAGCCGAAGCCCTTGAGCTTGTTTTCCGGATCGTCGAGGCCGGACAGGATGAGGATCGGGGTTTCCACCCGGGCCGTGCGCAGGTGGCGCAGTACCTCGTGGCCGGAGACGTCGGGCAGGTTCAGATCAAGCAGGATGATGTCGTAATCGTAGAGTTTCGCAAGATCCATCCCCTCCTCCCCCAGATCCGTCGAATAGACATTGAGGTTGGCGTGCTTCAACATCATCTCGATGCTGCGGGACGTAGTGGGATCATCTTCGACTAGCAGAACGCGCATCAGGTCTCTCCGGGTGGCTCTCGACTGTTGCGTCCAATTTTAGGCCAAATGGTTAACACCACGTTACCGATACCGAGGGGATTAGCAAAAACATCCCGAAATCTTTGTCTCTTAATCGCGGAACTGCTGCAGGGCCGTTGTTTTCAAGGCTTTTTCGCCGAACTTCGCCACCGCCGAGCGCCAGGCGTTCAGCTCCTCTTCCGACAGGGAATAGGTGCGAATCGCTTCCTCCGCGCTCAAAAGCCCATGATCGACGGCCCGAACGACAGCCGCCTTGCGGCTGGCGACCCAGCGCGTCGTCCGGGGCGACGGCAGGTCCGACCGGGTCATCGTGGTGCCGTCGGGCATGGTCACGGTGTGCGGTCCGTGGATCTTTCTGATATACATCTCGGCCTCGGATATCTTGCCTTGGGTTCGGGAAAGCTTGCCCCATGAGGTTTAAGATCGGGTAAGCGCACCTTGTGATACCCGGCCTTTTTCATATATTCCGCGTCTGATCCCCTGACGTGCAGGACTGACCCCATGGCGCTTGACCGGCCCACCTTCGGCGCAGACGCCCTCAACTCCCTCGGGTTGCCCAAAGCGCCCGCCGACACCCGCGTCGTGGTGGCGATGTCCGGCGGCGTGGATTCGTCCGTCGTGGCCGCGATGCTGGCGGACGAGGGATACGACGTCGTGGGCGTCACCTTGCAGCTATACGACCATGGTGCCGCCCTGGCGAAAAAGGGCGCGTGCTGTGCGGGCCGGGATATCCAGGACGCCGCGCGGGTGGCCGAGACCATGGGGTTTCCCCATTACGTGCTGGACTACGAAACCGTGTTCAAGGACGCGGTCATCGACGAATTCGCCGATGCCTACCTGTCCGGCGCCACCCCGGTGCCCTGCATCCGCTGCAACGAACGGGTGAAGTTCAGGGACCTGCTGGAGACGGCCAAGGACCTCGAAGCCGATTGCATGGCGACGGGGCATTACATCCAGCGCGTCGAGGGCGCGCAGAAGGCAGAGTTGCATGCCGCCGCCGACGCGGCCCGCGACCAGAGCTATTTCCTGTTCTCCACCACGCAGGCGCAGCTTGATTTCCTGCGCTTCCCCCTCGGCCATCTGCAAAGCAAGGCCGAAACGCGGGCGCTGGCGGCGAAATACGGGCTGAGCGTGGCCGACAAGCCCGACAGCCAGGATATCTGCTTCGTGCCCAACGGCGATTACGCCGCAGTGATCGAGAAGCTGCGCCCCGGTGCTGCCGATCCGGGCGAGATCGTGGACATGGACGGCACCGTCCTTGGCACCCATCGCGGCGTGATCCATTACACCATCGGCCAGCGGCGCGGGCTTGGCCTGGGCGGGCTTGAAGACCCGCTCTTCGTGGTGCGGCTGGAGCCGGACACGCGGCGCGTCGTCGTCGGGCCGAAAGCGGCCCTGGCGACCCGCATCGTGCCGGTGCGCGAGATCAACTGGCTGGGCGACGCGCCCTTCGACAGCCGGGAAGCGTGGGAGGTGGAAGTCAAGATCCGCTCCACCCGCGCGCCGCGCGCGGCGATCATCCGGCCGATCTCGGCCACGCAAGCCGAGGTCGAACTGTTCACCGCCGAGGAAGGCGTCAGCCCGGGTCAGGCCTGCGTGTTCTACGCCTCCGAAGGCAGCCGGGTGCTGGGGGGCGGTTGGATCTGGAAGGGGTGAGGCGGTCGGACGCGGACCCCTGGTGCCGACCATTCGGCGCCGGGCGGCGCAAGGCGATCCCGCCCCCGCGCTGACGATCTGGCATCCGACATGCGATCCGTGGTGGCTGCGGGCGCTGGACATCGGGCGCCGCGGCCTGTCGCGCCAGCGGAGGACCCGGATCGGGGCTTTCGACGGGCGCCATCATGCGCTCGGCCTGTGTCGCCGGACGGCGGACACGCGCGGCGTGCCCTAGCTCCCGCCCCCCATCAGGAAACTGCGAAACGTCACCTGCTGGTGGCCCAGCGTCAGCGTGATGGTCGCGCTGCGTCCTTGCACGACGCCGCCGTCCGCTCCGCCCTGCCCCTGCAGCACGAAGCCGTCCGGCCCCAGCAGCGACGCGGAGGCGGCGGCCGTCGTCTCGGACACCTCCGGGAAGATCGCCGCCAGCGCGGCACGGGCCGCGTCCGGGCGCAGGATCGCGACCACCTCCGCATCGTCCCAGAGAAAACTGCAATGGAGCCGCGCCACCGCCCCCTCGGGCCATTGCGCACCATCGTCATGGAGCGGCAGCGCCAGCCCCATCAGCGCGACGGAAGCCCGTGTGGCAAAGCCCTGCTCGGCGAACCAGTCGCGCGTGGCCAGCCCGTAGCGGGCGCAATGGAAGATGGTGCCCGGGTCGCTTCCGGGCGCCTGCAGGCCGAAGCGCCCCTCGAGGCTCCAGAAGAACGGATCATCCGGCAGTGCGCCGTCCGCATCGGGGGCCACCGACAGCGCGGGAAACAGGGCGCGCAGGGCCGCCGCGGCGCCGTTCCGCCCCAGGTAGGCCCCGTCCACCAGCGCCAGGACCTCATCCACCGGCAAATCCACCGGCAAGTCCACCGGATCCTGCGCCGTGGCAGGGCGCACGGGGATCAGCGCGAGGACGGACAGAAGCAACAGGAGGGACAAGACGCGCACCATGACCTCACAGCTAGCGCTCGGCCCTCAGCCTGTCCACGCCCCGTTCCCGATCACGCGGCAGCGCGGGGGGCCGACGGCTCCCGCAGGGGGCTTGAGGACGCCCGCCCCCCTGCGCGCGCAGATCGGGGCCGAAAAGGGAGAAATGGCGCGGTTGACGGGGCTCGAACCCGCGACCCCCGGCGTGACAGGCCGGTACTCTAACCAACTGAGCTACAACCGCGCAGCGCCTTGGGCGGACCGTGCAAAGGGTGGTGGCGCGGTTGACGGGGCTCGAACCCGCGACCCCCGGCGTGACAGGCCGGTACTCTAACCAACTGAGCTACAACCGCTCACCCTTGCGCGGGGTCCACCCCG
>Ga0100398_1000402_pt1 | contig 40035 bp, 34 predicted proteins | sample CryGeymeta201522_FD_81568 | JGI IMG/M metagenome (GOLD analysis project Ga0100398, IMG submission 81568) | Groundwater microbial communities from Crystal Geyser aquifers in Utah, USA - Crystal Geyser metaG 2015-22 | ecosystem: Environmental > Aquatic > Deep subsurface > Groundwater | place: USA...
CCGCGCGCGGCGTCGGCCCAGAAGGTCTCCGGATCGGCCTGCCAGGCCGCGTAAGTTTCGGAATAGCCCATGCGACCCCCCCCTTTTTGTCCCCTGTCACGGCGGACATTGTGCCGACCGCCGCCCGCCGTCAATGTGGGAGCGCAAACACCGCTGCCACCGTCCCGTCCGCCGCCGCCCGGTCGAATTTCCCGTGGCAAAGCAACCACCTCCGCCGCAGCCGCATGAAGACAACCAGTGGACGTGGCCCACGGCATCGCGATAGACTGCGCGCAAAGGGACTCTTGACGATGAAAATACTGGTGCTGAACGGCCCCAATCTCAACCTGTTGGGGGAACGCGAGCCGTCCGTCTACGGCGTGGATACGCTGGACGACATCGCCGCATCCTGCCGCGCGCTGGCAGCGGATCTCGGCTGCGCTGTCGATGTCCGGCAGTCCAACCACGAAGGCGGCCTCGTCGACGCCCTGCACGAGGTGCGCCACAGCCATCGCGGCGTGATCCTGAACGCCGGGGCCTATACCCACACCTCGATCGCCCTGCGCGACGCGATTTCCGCCACGCGCCTGCCGACGGTGGAACTGCACCTGTCCAATACCCATGCGCGCGAGGGCTTTCGCCACGTGTCCCTGATCGCGCCGGTCTGTGTCGGCGTCATCCAGGGCTTCGGCGCGGCGGGTTATGGCCACGCCCTGCGCGCACTCCATACCCATCTGTCGAAAGCTGAGGATCCGCACCGATGAAACGTCTCCGCCCCTATCTGCGCATGACCTCGGTCGAGGATCTCTGGACCCACCACACTTCGGTGCTGGCCTCCTACGGGTTCGACCGCGTGTTCTACGGCTTCAACGCCTTTCGCGGCGCGGGGCTCTATGACAACCCCGAAGACGCCCTGCTGCTCACCAACATGCCCACCGATTACGTGGAGGCCTATGTCGATGGCGGCATGTTCCGCAACGGGGTGATGATGCGGTGGGCCATCAGCCATACCGGCGCGGCCAGCTGGCGCGATGTCTACACCGCGATGGCCCATGAAACGCCCTCGCAGGGCGAACTGACGATGCGCGCCCTGAACGAGAAGCACGCCATCACGGCGGGCTACACGATCAGCTTTCCCATGGCGATCAAGAACGCCAATGCGGGTATCGGCATGGCGGTGAAGAAGGGCATGGGGCAGGACGAGGCCGATGCGATCTGGGCCCAGCACGGCGCCGATATCGAAACGCTCTGCCATGTCGCGCATCTGTGCATCCTGCAACTGCCCGCCACCGGCCAGCGCAAGCTGCTGACCCCGCGCCAGTCCGAGGTGCTGGAACTGGTCGCCGACGGCAAGACCATGGCCGATATCGCCCTGCTGCTGGAACGCAACGTGGCGACGGTCGAAAAACACCTGCGCGGCGCGCGCGATGCGCTGGGGGTGGAAACGACGGCACAGGCCGTGCGCAAGGCGTCGATTCTCAACCAGATCTTCCGCCTCGATGACCGGGACGATCCCACGCCCCGCCTGCCGCAAATGGCGGGTTCGCTCACCGATCGCCGCTGACGACCTGTCCTTTCGGACAGGTTCAAGCCCCATTTTCGGCTCAACGGGTAAGGATTCCCGTAACTATCTTGCTCCGCCTCAATCGGTCAAAGTGGCCGTGTTCCGTGAGTGATGGCAATTACGGCCAGGAACACCGGGTCCCGGAGCGGAATTTTACCGTCTCCGGACCCACCCAACCGCCGCAATCCGGCGCGCGGGGCCTGAGGCGGGCGGCCCGTATTCTTCCGGGTCGCGCTTCCGCTTCAGGGAAACGGGCTTCGCAGGGCCGTCCCTCCCTGCCGAAGCCCGACCGAACAGGCGCGAGGATTGTCCCCCTTGTGCCCGCAGACCGGCGCCGGATGTTGTCCCTCGTCCCACGGCCCGGTCCCACAAGAGCGGCGTTGCCATGTCCCTGGCAGCGCCGTTTCTTGTGCGGCCCCATGCCGTTCGGCGCGTGCGGGCCGGCGACGCCATCGGCCCGGAGGCAGCGCCCGCCGCCGCGGGTCCGGTGCCGATGTCGGATGCAGGCCCGCCCGATGCAGGCCCGCCCGATGCAGGCCCGCCCGATGCAGGCCCGCCCGATGCAGGCCCGCCCGATGCAGGCGCGACCAGGGTTGTCGAAATCGGCGCCTGTCCAGATCGTCAACGCAACTCGGGTGAAATCCAGGACCATCCTGAATTCACGAACGTGGACGTTCGCTCCCCCCGGAGCCCCCGAATCACGCCGCCTCGAACGAAACCGGGGCAGAGGTTGCCCCCTGCCCCGCCGAACCGTTCCGTCCTGCGACAGAGACCCCCGGTCAGCCGCGGCCGACCTTGGCCACCTCGGCGGCGAAGTCTTCCTTCTCCACCACGATGCCCTCGCCCACTTCCAGACGCACGAAACCGGTGATCTCGATCCCGGCGGCGGCGGCGGCGGCGGCGACCGTTTCCTTGTCGGCGGAAACCACGAACTCCTGGTCCAGCAGCGAGATGCCGGAAATGAACTTCCGCATCCGGCCCGGGATGATGTTGTTGTGGATCACCTGTTCCGGCTTCGGCTTCTTGGATGTCGCGTTCTCCTCCAGCGCCGTCGCGGTCTGCAACGCCAGCTCCTTCTCCACGATGGCCGGGTCGAGGCTTGCCTCGTTCAGCGCCTGGGGGCGCGGATCGGCGGCAGCCACATGCATCGCGATCTGGCGCGCGAAGACATCGTTGTCGCCGGAATAGGCGACCAGCACCCCGATCCGGCCCATGCCATCGGCCGCGGCGTTGTGCACATAGGCCACCACCTTCTCGCCCGAAAGCTTCGCCATCCGGCGCACCGACATGTTTTCGCCGATGGTGGCGATCTTGTCGGTGATGATTGTGCCGATCGACTTGCCGCCGATCTCGGCATCGGTCAGCGCGCCCAGATCCGGCACGTTCAGCGCGGTCTCGGCGATGCCCTGCACCATCTTCTGGAACTCGGCGTTCTTGGCGACAAAATCGGTCTCGGAATTGACCTCGACCGCGACGCCGACACCACCCTTGACCGCGACGGCCACAAGGCCCTCGGCGGCGGTGCGCCCGGATTTCTTCGCCGCCTTGGCCAGACCCTTGGTGCGCAGCCAATCGACCGCTGCCTCCATGTCGCCATCGGTTTCGGTCAATGCCTTCTTGGCATCCATCATGCCCGCGCCTGTCGAGTCGCGAAGCTCTTTCACCATGCTTGCGGTGATTGCCATGCTCAGTCTCCTGAAATGCGATGTGGTGCGCCGGGGATACCCCGGCGCCTGTATCAATTGGGTGACAAGGGCGCTCAGGCCTCTGCGGGCGCGTCTTCGGTCGCGGGCGCGGGCGCGTCGCCCTCGGTCAGCGCTTCCTCGACGGAGCCCTCTTCCAGCGACCCCAGATCGACCCCGGCGGATTCCATCTGCGTGGTCATGCCCGACAGGGCCGCACGGCTGACCAGATCGCAATAGAGCGCGATCGCGCGGGCCGCGTCGTCATTGCCGGGGATGATGTAATCCACGCCATCGGGCGAGCAGTTGGTATCGACCACCGCGACCACCGGAATGCCAAGCTTCTTGGCCTCCAGGATGGCAAGGTCTTCCTTGTTCACGTCGATCACGAAAAGAAGGTCCGGCAGGCCGCCCATCTCGCGGATGCCGCCAAGCGACGCCTGCAGTTTGATCTGGTCCCGCTCCATGCCCAGACGCTCTTTCTTGGTCAGACCTTCCAGCGCGCCGGTCTCCATTTTCTCGTCGATCTCCTTGAGACGCGAGATCGAGTTGGAGACGGTCTTCCAGTTGGTCAGCGTGCCACCCAGCCAGCGGTGGTTCATGTAGTATTGCGCACAGCGCTCGGCGGCGTCGGCGATCGGCTTCTGCGCCTGCCGTTTGGTGCCCACGAACAGGATGCGGCCACCCTTGGCGACAGTATCGCGCACGGCGATCAGGGCCTGTTCCAGCATCGGATGCGTCTGGGTCAGGTCGATGATGTGGATGCCGTTGCGGTCGCCATAGATGAATTCACCCATGCGCGGATTCCAACGCTGGGTCTGGTGGCCGAAGTGAACGCCAGCTTCAAGAAGCTGACGCATGGAGAAGTCAGGGAGTGCCATCGATGTGGTCCTTTCCGGTTTGATCCTCGGCAGAGGTTTCAAGACCGCCCCCCTTTCGGGTTGCGCCTCAACCGGTGGACCGTTCGGGGATGTCTCCCCCGAGGGCCCGCCTCCGCCTGTGAAGTCCGCGCGATCTAGACTCCCGCGCGCCCCGGCGCAAGCCAAAAACGGGTCTTGCCGCCGCTGCGGGCGCTATGGTCCCGTTTGGGACCAGATGCGGTCCGAATGGAACGATCGCGCAAGGCCGTATGGACGCCCCCTGCCCGGCCCGCTACACCGCTTTGCATGGCTGCGAAACCTGACATTCTCTGTATCGGCTCCGTCCTGTGGGACATCATCGGACGCTGCGATCTGCCCATGGCGCTCGGCAACGACAAACCCGGCCGGATCACCCGGCTGCCGGGCGGCGTGGCGCTCAACATCGCGATGACCCTGCGCCGCTTCGGCCTGCGTCCCGGCCTTCTGTCGGTCATCGGCGACGATGTCGATGGGCGGGAATTGTGTAATGCCTGCAAGGCGATGGAGCTTGACGTTGATGTGATGCTGGTTGATCCGGACCTGCCGACCGACCGCTACATGGCGATCGAGGCGCAGGGCGTGCTGGTCGCCGCCATCGCCCATGCGCATTCGCTGGAGGCCGCCGGCGCGCGGGTGCTTGCACCGCTTGCCGATGGCAGGCTCGGCTCGGTCGCGGCGCCCTACCCCGGACCGGTGGCCATCGACGGCAATCTGACCCGCTCCCTGCTGGAAGAAATCGCATCCAGCCCCCTGTTTTCAAAGGCCGATCTGCGCGTGGCACCCGCCTCGCCCGGCAAGGCGGATCGCCTGCGCCCGCTGCTGTCGCATCCGAATGCAACGTTCTATGTCAACCGCGAGGAAGCGGGCATCATCGCCGGAACGCACCCCGCCAATGCGCAGGCCGCGGCCGCGGCGCTGCTCGCCAAGGGCGCCCGCCGCGTGCTGGTCACGGAAGGCGCGCAGATGGCCGTCGATGCCTGTGATATCAGCACCTTGAGCGCAACTCCTCCACCGGTGGAGGCGCTCCGCATCACCGGCGCGGGCGATACGTTCATGGCAGCGCATATCGCCGCCGAAGTCACCGGCGCCAGCCGCGAAGCAGCGCTGCACCGCGCCGTGCAGGCCGCCGCAAACTATGTCGCAGGAGATGCGCCGTGACCCCGCCCCTTCTGTTCTCCCCCGAAGTCACCCAGGCCCGTGCCACGCGACAGCCCATCGTGGCGCTGGAATCCACCATCATAACCCACGGGATGCCCTACCCCCAGAATGTCGAAACCGCGCTCCTGGTGGAGGCCGACATTCGCGCGGAAGGCGCAGTCCCGGCCACGATCGCGGTGCAAGACGGTCAAATTCTCATTGGCCTGACGGATCGGCAACTGGATGACCTTGGCCGGGCCAAAGGCGTGGCAAAGTTGTCTCGCGCCGATCTTGCGGTTTGCCTGGCCACGGGCACAACCGGTGCCACCACGGTCGCCGCAACCATGATCTGCGCGGCGCTTGCGGGCATCAAGGTCTTCGCGACCGGCGGTATCGGAGGCGTCCACAAGGGCGCGGAGGCAAGCTTCGACATCTCCGCCGACCTGCACGAACTGGCCCAGAGCCCGGTAACCGTGGTGGCGGCCGGGGCCAAGGCGATCCTCGATATTCCCAAGACGCTTGAAGTGCTGGAAACCCTTGGTGTGCCGGTCATCGCCTTCGGGCAAGACGCGTTCCCGGCCTTCTGGAGCCGCGACAGCGGATTGCGCGCGCCGCTCCGCGCCGATACGGAAAACGCGATAGCGTCGTCTCACAAGATGCGGGAATTGCTGCATATTCCCGGAGGTCAACTGATCGCCAACCCGATCCCGGAAGACGCCGAGATCGCTGCTCACATCCTCGCCCCCCTCATCGTGCAGGCGCAGTCCGAGGCCGATGCCAAGGGCATCACCGGAAAGGCTGTCACGCCCTTCCTGCTGCAGCGGCTCTTCGAACTGACCCAAGGGGCCACCTTGCGTGCGAATATCGCTCTGGTGCGCAACAATGCCCGTCTGGCCGCCGCCATCGCGCGGGAAATGCGGGCACAACAGGGCTGAAAGCGCCACCATGCTTGTGCAGCCCTCGCGCGACGACTAGATAGACTGTGAAGCCCCTCGCATCCCGATCAGACATGAAATTGCCCGAGCCTGACAGACCGCCGCGACGCGGCATATTCGCCTCCGCCCGGTCGAATTTTCTGACCGGCCTCATCGTGATCGCGCCGATCGGTATCACGATCTGGCTGATCTGGACGTTGACCGGCTGGATCGACAGCTGGGTCCTGCCGCTGATCCCGAACCGCTACAACCCGTCGCTCCTGATCAATGAATGGACGGGCATCCAGGTCAATATCAGGGGTATAGGTGTCGTCACCTTCCTGTTCTTCACGATGATCATCGGCTGGGTTGCCAAGGGCCTGATCGGCCGGTCGATGATCCGATGGGCGGAATCGCTGGTGCTGTCCATACCGATGGTGCGCAGTGTCTATTCCGGCCTCAAGCAGATCGCCGAGACCATTCTGCAGCAAGACCAGCAGAATTTCGACAAGGCGTGCCTCGTGCAATATCCGCGCGAAGGGATCTGGGCGATCGCGTTCATCTCGACCTCCGCCAAGGGGGAGATCGCTGCGCGCACCCCCACCGACATGGTCTCGGTGTTCCTGCCGACGACGCCGAACCCGACGTCGGGGTTTCTTCTTTTCGTTCCACGCAAGGATGTCATCATCCTCGACATGTCGGTGGAAGATTCTGCCAAGCTGATCATCTCGGCGGGCCTTGTGTATCCCGCCGACCTGGACCAACCCACGCCGCCGATCGATTTGCCCGACGCTGCCGAGTGACACCATCCAGGACGGGGACGGTCCCGGGGGGGCTGCGCCGCCGCTTCATCCCGGCAGGAAATCGCGGCGGCACCCGAAAGACGGAGGCAGCGGCCCCCAGTCACAGCGCCACGGACGCCGCGCAGCTTATTGCTCGACCCACCAGACATCTGGCTGCCAGCCGATCCAATCGCCGTAGATCGGAATGTAGTCCGGGTAGTGCAATTCGGAACTGTAGGCCATCCGGCTGATCGGGTTGTGGTGGAACGGCACGGTGTAACGCTCTGAAATCAGAACACGATCCAGCGCCCGCACGGCCGCGATATAGGTGTCCTGGTTCGATGCGCTCAGCATTTCGTCGATCATCGCCTCGATGGCCGGGTTGCAGCCGCCATGAAGATTGCGCCCCCCATCCTGATCCACAACGTCACAGCCCCAGTAATTGCGCTGCTCGTTGCCCGGGCTCAGGGACAGGCCCCAACGGTAATAGATCATGTCGAAATCATAGGTGTCCCGACGTTCCCGGAACTGGGCGGCATCGACACGGGTTACCGTCACGTCGATCCCGACGCGTTGAAGGGCTTCCACGTAGATATTCGTGATAGCATCATTCTCCGAGCTTCCGGCCTGCAACAGGATCTCGAAGCGAACCGCGCCGTCGGGTCCGGTCATTGCGCCGTTCTCGATGGAATATCCTGCATCCTCCATCAACGCGATGGCGCGTGCGGTGCCTGCGCGATTGCGCTCCGTCCCGTCCGAGACCGGCAGCGCATAGCCCTCCAACGCGCCGGGCAGAACGTCGTCGGCGAATGGCTCCAGCAACTCCGCAACGCGCCCTGTGGCGGCTCCCGGCTGCATGGACAGCGGAGAATTGGCGTAGGGCGACGTGATGCGGGGATCGACGCCGCCATTCACGGTCTCGTTGATGAACTCGAAGTTGAACGCCTGGATCATCGCCTCGCGTACGCGCCAGTCAGCGAAGAGCGGGCGGCGCGTATTCATCACGAACCCGGTCATCCCCGCCGGGCGTTGATGCGGGATTTCGGCCAGCAGGACATCGCCGGACTGAACGCGCGGGAAATCGTAATCATTGGCCCAAGCCTGCGCCGAGGTCTCGCGCTGCACCGTCACGAGGCCACTGGTGAAGGCCTCCGTCATCGCGGTGCCGTCCGAGAAGAACTCCATGCGGATTTCGTCGATCACGTTCGTGCCGCGTCGGAACGGCAGGTCAGCGCCCCAGTAATCCGGATTGCGGCGCAGGGACACGAAGCGCGACGCTTCGAAATCGTCGATGACATAGGGCGCGGTCGCGATCGGGATCACGTCTAACCCGCTTTCGGTGAACTCTGCCGTCTCCCATTGCGCGGCCTGCAGGATCGGGCGCAGGCCCATGATCATCGCCAATTCACGGTCAGGCTCCAGCAAGGTGACGCGCACGGACCGATCGCCCACGGCTTCGATACCCTGCACCCGGGTCCAGGCACCCAGGTAGCGCGGGTGGCCTACGGTCCCGAGGGTCTCGAAGGACCAGATCACGTCCTCGACCGTCACCGGGCTGCCATCCGAGAATCGGGCGGCCGGGTTCAGGGTGAATTCGATCCACATGTGATCGGGGTCGATCTCGACCGATTCGGCCAGCAGACCGTAAAGCGTGAACGGTTCGTCCCAGGACCGCCCGAGAAGTGATTCGTAGGTCAGCGAGCGCAACTGCCACGGAACCGATCCTTCGCGGATATGGGGGTTGAGCGAATCGAAACTTCCGACCTCGCCGGTCACGATCCGCCCGCCCGTGGGCGCGTCCGGGTTGGCATAGGGCAGGTGCGTGAAGTCCGCAGGCAGAGCAGGCTCACCATACATGGCGATGCCATGTTGCGGCTCGCCCCAAGCCATAGAGGTCAACCCCAAGCACAGCATGCCTGCGACGGCCCCTTTCGTGAAACAATCCGTCAGCATTTGCGAACAATCCTTCTGCGGCTCGATTTTGTTATGCCATCACGCTATCCGCCCCCCGGAGCCAGATCAAACTTTTCGGTTGGACTCCGGCCAAGTCATTGCTTATAAAGGTGTCACTGCTCGATAGGTTTCTTGCCTGTATGAAACCTGCCTCAATGACTTAACCCCGGCTTCGTGCCGGGGTTTTTTTTGGCCCTCGATCGGGTGAGTGACCCTGTTCATCTTGCACGCGCAGCATTAGCGTTCCGACAGCAATGATCGAAGGACTTCGCCTATGGCCATCACCACCGACCTGAGCGGCAAGACCGCCATCATTACCGGTTCCACCTCGGGCATCGGTCTGGGAATCGCCCGGGAATTGGCGCGGGCGGGCGCGGATATCGTGCTGAACTCCTTCACCGACCAGACGGAGGACCATGACCTCGCCAAGGAGATTGCGGCGAAATTCAGCGTGAAGGCGCGGTATATCCAAGCCGACATGTCCAAGGGTGATCAGGCCCGCGCCCTGATCGAGACAGCGGGCACCTGCGATATCCTCGTGAACAACGCAGGCATCCAGCACGTCGCCCCGATCGAGGAATTTCCGGTCGAGAAGTGGGATGCGATCATCGCGATCAACCTGTCGTCGGCCTTCCACACCGCCGCCGCCGCCCTGCCGATGATGCGCAAGGCCGGTTGGGGGCGGGTCGTCAACATCGCCTCGGCCCATGGCCTGACCGCCTCGCCCTACAAATCCGCCTATATCTCGGCCAAGCACGGCTTGGTGGGCATGACCAAGACCGTGGCGCTTGAAACCGCGCGCGAGCCGATCACCGCCAACGCGATCTGCCCCGGCTACGTCCTGACCCCGCTGGTGGAAAGCCAGATCCCCGATACCGCGAAGAAATACGGCATGACGGAGGAGGAGGCTAAGCAGAAGGTCATCCTCGAACGCCAGCCGTCAAAGGAATTCGCCACGGTCGAGCAGTTGGGCGGCACGGTCGTGTTCCTGTGTTCCGCCGCCGCCGACCAGATCACCGGCACCACGATCAGCGTGGATGGCGGATGGACCGCGTTGTGACCTGCCGGGCCGGGATCTTCTGCCTCGCCTTCCTGAAATCGCTGCCCTGCCAGAAGCCGTGCGCGTGACTGATGAACCCGAAGCCGGCCGAGACAAGTTGACCGTCGAAAACATGGATCTGGGCGGGTCGTCCTTCACGGGTGTCAGCCTCAAGGATGCGGCGGTCCGCGACGCGAATCTGATGAATGCCCTCGTGGATGATGTGAATGCCAAGGGCTTGCGGTTTCACAACGCCAACCTCTCGGACGCGACCTTCTCCGAGGTGAACTTGTCCGGCGCCAGCATTCAATTCGCCAACCTGACAGGCCTGTCCAGAGGGGATGCCAACGTCACCGACATGACGATCAACGGGATCAAGGTCAGCGACATGATCGCGCTTTGGGAAAAGACCCATGGCGCGCAAGGCTGAACCAAGGACCAAGCCCCTGAACCTTGCGCTTCAGGGCGGCGGGGCCCACGGGGCGTTCACCTGGGGCGTGCTGGATGTGTTGCTCGACAACCCCGAGGTGGAGATCGCCGCCATCTCGGGCACATCGGCCGGGGCCCTGAACGGCGCGGCAGTCAAGGCGGGACTGGCGCAGGGCTCACGCGATCTTGCGCGCGAGAACCTCGAATGGCTTTGGGAACAGGTCGGCGCGATCACCGATGAAAGCGTGGCGCCGTGGCTGGACCTCTTCGCACCGCAGGCGATCAGCCACGTGATCGAAGGCTCCCTGCCCTTCGCACTGGGTGACAGCTTCAGCCGCATGGTCAGCCCCTACCTGACGGGTCCGTTCTATCAGAACCCCCTGCAGCCCATCGTGGAGCGTCTGCACTACGACCATGTCTGCGCGATGCCCGGCCCGGCCCTTCATATCTGCGCCACCAATGTGCGCAGTGGCAAGATCCGCATCTTCACAGGCGCGGATATCACGCCCTCCGCGATCATGGCCTCGGCCTGCCTGCCCACGCTGTTCCGCGCGGTCGAGATCGCGGATCCCGGGACCGGCGTGACCGAGGCCTATTGGGACGGTGGCTATACCGGTAACCCGGCATTGTTCCCTCTCTTCGCACCCGATCTGCCGCGCGACATCGTCGTGGTGAACATCAACCCGATTCGCCGGGACGAGGTGCCGACCTCGGCCCGCGCGATCCAGAACCGGATCAACGAGATCAGCTTCAATTCCTCTCTCCTGCGCGAATTGCGCGCGATCGAGTTCGTGCAGCGGCTGCTTGACAAGGGCGCGCTGGAGCCGGGTCTGATGAAACATGTGTTGATCCACATGATCGCCGATGACGATCTGATGCGGAACCTGTCGGTGGCCACCAAGCTTGTCGCCACGCCGCAGACCCTGTTCCAGCTGCGCGCGGCAGGCCGGACGGCGGCAGAAGGTTTTCTGCGCGACCATATCGATCACGTCGGCAGGCACAGCACCGTCGATCTGCCGGCGATGTTCGGCTGAGCCGCCTCGTCTGGACCCAGGGTGGAACAAGATGGGCCGCGCCCCGTTGATGCCCTGTCCCACGAACAGGAGCATCGACATGACCCCGACCGACCTGAAAGCCGACTGGCCCGCCTTCTTCGCGTCCCTGAAGGCGCGATTTCCGAACCTCAACGATGACATCCTGATAGATGTGGACGCGGACCCCGCCCGGCTGGAGGTCGCCGTTGCAACCCATCACGACCTGACCAGAGCCGAAGCGCAGGCCGCCGTGGCCGAATGGATGCAAGGCCCGGAGCCTGCCGATGCCTTCGCCCACCCAACGCACGACAATGCCGCGATCTCCGGCAGCCGGGCCTATGTCCCCGATGGCGAAGACCCCTCCGACGATGACGCGCGCTTCGGGGATGATGGCAAGCTGACAAACCCCGTCGACCGCAGCACCTGATGCATTCGGATTGCCCGCCGGATCAGGTCAGCGATGTCACCCAGAGAATCGTCGCATCGTCATCCGAGATCGAGATCACGTTGTGCCCCATCGCGGCGTCATAATAGGCACTGTCCCCGCGGCCCATATCCACCGGCTGATAGAACTCGGTGTAAAGCCGCACCGTGCCTGTTAGCACGTAGAGGAATTCCTCACCGTCATGGCGCACCCACCCGTCGAATTCCTCGAAGGTGCGTGCCCGGATGCGGGCGCGATAGGGCAGCATGGATTTCTGCACCAGTTGATCGGCCAGCAGTTCATGCTCGTAAGTCGCGGTTGCATGGGCGGCGCCCTCGCCGCGTTTGGTCACCGCCATGCGCCCGCCCGCCTGTGGAGTTGCCGGGGGCGCGAAAAGTTGCGGCACGGATATGCCAAGCCCCTCGGCCAGTTTTTTCAAGGCATCATAGGTGGGCGACATCCGGCCGTTTTCGATCTTCGACAGGGTCGATCGTGCGAGCCCGGCCTGCCCTGCCGCCTGCTCTAGCGTCCAGGATCGGGCCTTGCGCAATTGCCGAACACGGGCCGCGAGATCCACGGGCACTGGGCGCGCGGCGTCGCCCGAGGCGCGCGCGATACGGATCAGATCAGGCTCCCGGGCTTTTGCACTCATGGCCTTGGCCTTATCCCACCACCGCGCCCCCTTGCAACTGCTCCCGACCTTGTCCTAGGCGAACGGCCATGACCCAGCCATCGCCTTTCAACCTGTCGGATCATGTCCTTCTTAACGCCGGGGCGGATCCCGACAAGATTGCTCTGGCGATCCTGGGATCGGCACGGGCCGAGCGGTGGTCCTATGCGCGCCTCCGACAGGGGGTGGCTTGCGCGGCAGGGGGGCTTCTGGCGGCGGGCCTCCGGTCGGGTGACAAGTTGCTGCTGCGGCTTGGAAATTCGGCCACGTTTCCCGTCGCCTTTCTGGGGGCGATCCGCGCGGGCATCATTCCCGTTCCGAGTTCCGCGGCGCTGACAGCGCCCGAAGTCGCCGCATTGGTTCAGGCCATGCCCCCCGACGCGATCCTGGCCGAACCGGACATTGCCTTGCCCGACCCGCTGACCTGCCGTGTCCTCTTGCCCGATGTTCTTGACGGACCGAAGGCGCCCACCGCCCGGACCGAGGCCGATGATCTGGCATATGTCGTGTTCACCTCCGGCTCATCGGGGCGTCCCAAACCGGTCGCCCATGCCCACCGCGCGATCCTGGCGCGACGCATGATGTGGGACGGATGGTATGGCCTGCGCGCCAACGATCGCCTGCTTCATGCAGGTGCGTTCAACTGGACCTACACGCTCGGCACCGGTCTGATGGACCCCTGGTCCATCGGTGCGACGGCCCTGGTTCCCGCCCCCGGCACCGATCCGGCAGCGCTGGCGCTTCTGGCCAAACGGCATGATGCCACCATCCTCGCCGGCAGCCCCGGCATCTTTCGCAAGCTTCTGCACGGCTCGATGCCCGCCTTGCCCCGGCTTCGCCACGGATTGTCCGCCGGAGAGGCACTGGCCCCGTCCCTGCGCACCCGCTGGCGCGCGGTCACCGGAACCGACATCTTCGAAGCGCTCGGCATGTCGGAATGTTCCACCTTTCTGTCCGGCTGCCCCGCGCGACCGGCCCCCGAGGGCACGATGGGCTTCGCACAATCAGGGCGGCGCATCGCGATCCTGGACGATAAGGGTGCCGAGTTGCCCGACGGCGTGTCCGGCATCCTCGCCGTCCACCGCGACGACCCCGGACTGATGCTTGGCTATATCGACGGGCCGACCGTCACGCTGCCGCTGACCGGTGACTGGTTCGAGACCGGCGACATCGCCTCCCGCGATGCTGACGGCGCGTTCTCCTATCACGGTCGCCGCGACGATATCCTGACCGCCGGAGGATTCCGGATCTCGCCGTTGGAGATCGAGGCCGCCTTCGAAAATGCCCTCGGCTTGACGGATTGCGCTGCCCTGACGCTGCATCCGAATGCGGAAACCGCCATTCTCGCCCTTGCCTATACCGGCACGGCGGGCGAGGTTGGCCTCGCCGCCCATGCGGCCGCGCGCCTGGCGCCCCACAAACGCCCCCGCGCCTATCTGCAACTGCCTGGACTGCCGCGTGGCACAACTGGAAAGCTCGACCGCCGCGCGGTGGCACTTGCCGTCAAGGACCTCACTCGATGATCAAGCTCGACATCCTTTCAGATCCGATCTGCCCGTGGTGCTATATCGGCTGGACCAACCTGGCGCGTGCCCTTGAACAGCGTCCCGACCATCCCTTCACGGTCGAATGGCATCCGTTCCAGCTGAACCCCGGCATGGCGTCCGAGGGCATGGACCGCCGCGCCTATCTGGAGGACAAGTTCGGCGGTCGGGAAAACGCCATCCGCGCCTATGCCCCGGTGCATGAGAAGGCGACTGAGGCGGGCCTTGCCCTGAACCTCGACGGCATCCCGCGCACGCCCAACACGCTCAACGCCCATCGCCTGATCCACTGGGCCGGGATCGAAGGACGGCAGACGCCCGCCGTGCTGGCCCTGTTCCGTGCCTATTTCATCGAGGCGAAAGACATAGGAGATATCGACGTCCTGCTCGATATCGCACAGGGCATCGGTCTTGACCGCGCGATGATTGCAACCCTCTTTGCGGGTGACGCGGACACATCCGACATCCGCGCCCGCGATGCCCATGCCCGTTCCCGCGGGGTGCAGTCGGTGCCGACCTTCATCATCGCGTCCCAGCACGCAGTGCCGGGTGCGCAGCCGTTCGAGACCTGGCTGACGATCATCGACGATCTGAACGAGCAACTGGCCAAGCTCGATGAGGCCAAGTCCGACTGAGAAGGCTCCCCGGCTCTCGGCCTCTCCACTCCGATCCACCAGAAGGCGCATTTCATGACAGACACGATCCAAGCGCCGATCCCGCGTCTGTCCACAGGTGAATTCATCGCCCTGATGGGCATGATGTTCGCCACCATCGCCTTTTCCATCGACGCGATGCTGCCCGCCTTGCCCGAGATCGCGCAGGAACTGACGCCGAACGCCCCGACGCTGGCGCAACTGGTGCTGACAAGCTTCGTGCTCGGCATGGGCTTGGGCACGCTGGTGACGGGGCCGCTTTCGGACGCTTTCGGGCGGAAACCGGTGATCCTTGCGGGCGCCGGGCTTTACATCATCGGGGCGTTGCTGGCCTGGGCCGCACCGACGCTGGAATTGCTGATCGCCGCGCGCCTGCTGCAGGGCCTTGGGGCGGCCGGACCTCGGGTCGTGGCGCTTGCGCTGATCCGCGACCTCTATTCCGGTCGACAGATGGCACGTATCGTGTCCTTCGCGATGCTGATCTTCACGCTGTTCCCCGCCGTGGCCCCCTTGATCGGCGCGGCGATCATCCTCGGGTTCGGCTGGCGGGCGATCTTCGTGAGCTTTCTGGTCTTTTCGCTGATATCCGTGGGCTGGCTGACCCTGCGCCAGTCCGAAACGTTACCGGTCGCCCTGCGTCGCCCGATGCGGGTCACCGAATTGCTGGCCGGTGCGCGCGAGGCGCTGTCCCTGCGCCAGATGCAGCTTTCGATCGTGGTCCAGATGCTGATCTTCGGCATGTTGTTCGGGACCATCTCGTCGATCCAGCAGATCTTCGACCTGACCTATGGACGAGGCGACCTCTTTCCCTGGTATTTCGCCGCCATCGCCCTGTTGTCGGCACCCTGCGCGCCGATCAACGGAACATTGGTCGTCCGCCTCGGCATGCGTCCCCTTGTGCGTCGGGCGCTGTGGGTGCAGGCGGCATGCGCCGTGGGGATGATCGGCATTCTCCTCGGGGGCATACCATCGGGCGTGGAGTTCTGGTTCTATTTCCTGTGGACCGTCACGGTCTTCTCCTCGATGGGCTTCACCATCGGCAATCTCAACGCCCTCGCGCTGGAGCCCCTGGGCCATATCGCGGGGCTTGCGTCATCGCTGATGGGGGCTTTGGCAACGGTCGGGGGCGCGGTCCTGGGCGCATTGATCGGCCAACTTTACGACGGCACCGCCCTGCCCCTTGCGATTGCCACGGTGCTCACCACCGCGACCGGAGGCGTCGTGATGCGATACATGCCGCGCGAGGCGGCGTGATCATTCCGCGGGCGCGGCCATCGGCACCGCGCGGCGCTGACCCTCGCGCCGCCACCACCACAAGATGACCAGCACGTTGGGCACCCAGCAGGTCCAGCCGAGATAGGGAAACACCACGTCCATATCCCAGAACAGCCGCAGGATCGGCAGTTGCAGCCGGAACGAAACCGCTCCGAAGCTGAGCGCGGCCATCATCACCATCCAGCGCCGGTGCCGATCCAGATCGCGCCGCCTGATATGCCAGATGCCCATCATCATTGCGCAGAACCAGGCGATCGAGCCAAGGGCGAACCCGGCTTCGGACCAGAACGGCAGGCGCATGTTGAAGGAAATCGGTGGCGTCGTCAGCGCGGCAATCGTCACGATCGGCACCAGTGCCCAACCGAGGTAGACGTGCTTTCGCCGGTTCCCCCTGCGCCAAATGCGGCTGACCTGAAGCGGCACCAGAATGACAGCCAGCCCGCCGAAGATCATATGCACCGCCAGGGTCGAGCCGACATTGGCGATATGATACGCCACATGGTCAGCGCCTCGGGTTATCCCCTCGACCACGAACGATGTCCAGACCGCCGCAGGCCCCTCTCCCCAATGGGCGAAGACGCCGTGGACGAGCGCGGGCGGCACGAATTTGAAGGCCGATACGGCAGAGAGAAACGAGAACAGCAAAAACGCATACCAGCCCCACCGTGGCATCTGCCCTTGGGAACCGGTTCGGGGACGGAACGGACTTTCAGCCATGATGCTCGGCCTTCGATGCGAGTTGACGGTCGCGCTTTCGGGTTCGATAGCCGATTTTCGGTGCCAAGTTCAATACGGCGCATCAGCCCTTGGCATGGTCCGCCAGGTCGCGGGCGATGGCGAATGCGCCCTTGATCCTGTCGGCCTCGGTGTTCCAGTCACGCTGCACCACGATCTTGTTGTCCTTGATCCGTGCCTTTCCGTTCTGGTCATGGACGAAGGCAACAAGCCCGGCCGGGTTGGGGAACTTGTCGTTGTGGAACTGGATCGTGGCCCCCTTGGGACCCGCATCCAGCTTGGCGATCTGGGCGCGTTTGCACATCGCCTTGATCCGCACCACCAAGAGCAGCGAATTCACTTCTTTCGGCAGCTTGCCGAAACGGTCGATCAATTCGGCGGCGAAGCCTTCGAGGTCCACCTTGGTCTCAAGCTGCGACAGGCGTCGGTAGAGACCAAGCCGCACGTCAAGGTCGGGCACGTAAGGCTCCGGGATCAGGACCGGCACGCCGAGGTTGATCGTGGGCGACCACTGGCCATCGTCGGCCAGAAGGCCCTCCCCCGCGCCGGAACGGATATTGGCGATCGCCTCCTCCAGCATGGATTGATACAACTCGAAGCCGACTTCCTTGACATGGCCCGACTGTTCCTCGCCCACGATATTGCCCGCGCCGCGGATATCGAGATCCTGGCTCGCGATGGTGAACCCAGCGCCGAGGCTGTCGAGGCTGCCCAGAACCCGCAGCCGTTTCTCGGCCGATGGTGTCAGCTTTCCGCGCGGTTTCGTGGTGAGGTAGGCATAGGCCCGCGTCTTGGCCCGGCCCACCCGGCCCCGGATCTGGTAGAGTTGCGCCAACCCGAACATGTCGGCGCGGTGGATCACCATGGTGTTGGCGGTGGGAATGTCGATCCCCGATTCCACGATCGTCGTGGCCAGCAGCACGTCATACTTGCCGTCGTAGAACGCCACCATCCGGTCATCCAGCTCGCCCGCCGCCATCTGGCCATGGGCGGTGACGAAGGTGACTTCCGGCACGTGGTCGCGCAGGAAGGCCTCGATCTCGGGCAGGTCCTCGATGCGGGGAACGACATAAAAGCTCTGTCCGCCCCGGTAATGTTCGCGCAGCAGCGCCTCGCGGATCGTGACAGCGTCGAACTCGCTCACATAGGTGCGGATCGCCAGTCGGTCGACCGGCGGTGTGCCGATCATCGACAGGTCGCGCACACCGCTGAGGGACATCTGGAGCGTGCGCGGGATCGGCGTGGCGCTGAGCGTCAGCACATGCACGTCCGAACGCATTTCCTTCAACCGCTCCTTGTGGGTGACGCCAAAGCGCTGCTCCTCGTCGATGATCATCAGGCCGAGGTTCTTGATCCGAACCTGCCTGGCGAGCACGGCATGGGTGCCGATGACGATATCGACGCTGCCATCGGCCAGTCCCTTGCGGGTATCGTTCGCTTCCTTCGTGCCGACGAAGCGGCTGAGTTGCCGGACGGTGACCGGGAAGCCCCGGAAACGGTCCCGAAATGTCTTGGCGTGCTGCCGGGCGAGCAGCGTCGTGGGCGCGATCACCGCCACCTGCATGTTCGACGCGGCGGCCACGAAAGCTGCGCGCATCGCCACCTCGGTCTTTCCGAAACCGACATCGCCCACCACGAGCCGATCCATCGGGCGGCCCCGCGTCAGGTCCTCCAGCACGTCATGGATCGCGGTCAACTGGTCGTCCGTTTCCTCGTAGGGGAAGCGGGCGTTGAACGCCTCCCACATGTCGTCGGGCGGCTCGAGGATCGGTGCGCTGCGCAATTCCCGTTCGGCCGCGATGCGGATCAGTTTGTCGGCGATCAGGCGGATCCGTTCCTTGAGCCGCGCCTTCCTGGCCTGCCAGGCGCCACCGCCGAGCTTGTCGAGCAGCCCCTCGTCGTGGCCGTATCGGCTGAGCAGTTCGATGTTTTCCACCGGCAGGAACAGCCGGTCGCCTCCCGCATATTCAAGCGCCACGCATTCATGGGCGGCACCGGCGGCGGTGATCGTCTCCAACCCGTTATACCGCCCGACCCCGTGATCCACGTGAACCACCAGGTCGCCGGGACTGAGGCTTTGGGCCTCGGTCAGGTAGTTCTCGGCCCGCTTCGTCTTTCGCCTGGGGCGGATCAGGCGGTCGCCCAAAACGTCCTGTTCCGAGATCACCGTGAGGCCCCCGGACGCAAACGTGCCGGTGAAGCCTTCCTCCAGCGGCCAGACGGCCAGGTTCACACTTCCCTTGCCCCCGATCCCCTTTGCATCCCCGATGCGCTTGATGTCGGCAAGCCCTTCGTCTTCCAGCAAGCCCTCCAGCCGCTCCCGCGCGCCCTCCGACCACGATGCGATCACCACCGCGGAGTTTTGACGCATCGTCTGAACATGGGTCGCCAAAGCCCCGAAAAGGCTCAGGTTTTCCTGCTGGCGTTCCGGTGCGAAATTGCGCCCGATACGCCCTCCTGCGTCGATCACGCCGGGTCCAAGGGCTGCGGGCAATGCCGTGAACCGGACCGCGCGATGGCCTGCCACCGCCCGATCCCAAGCGGCCTCGTTCAGATACAGCAAGTCGGGCGGCGCAGGCTTGTAAACGGTGTCGAGCCGCCCCTTCTGGGTCAGCGCCGTCTTGCGGGTGTCGTATTGGTCCGTGATGCTTTCCCACCGCGCGATGCGTTGGGGCGTCGTCTGGTCGTCCAACGTGATCGTCGCACCCGGCAGGTAATCGAAAAGGGTCTCCAACCGCTCATGGAAGAACGGCAGCCAATGTTCCATGCCCTGCGCCTTGCGGCCTGCCGTGACCGCTTCGTAGAGCGGATCGTCAGTGCCACCCGCGCCGAATTCCACCCGGTAGTTCTGCCGGAACCGCGCGATGGATCGCTCGTCGAGGATCACCTCGGAAACCGGGGCCAGTTCCACCCGCGCCAATTTCTCGGTGGTCCGCTGTGTGATCGCGTCGAAGCGCCGCGCGCCGTCCAGCGTGTCGCCGAACAGATCCAGCCGCACCGGCATTGCCTCGCCCGGCGGCCAGACGTCGATGATGCCGCCGCGCACGGCGTAGTCGCCCGGCTCGGACACGGTGGGTGCCTGAACATAGCCCATCCGCACAAGGAAAGCCCGCAATGCGGTCTCCTGGATCTGTCCACCGACGGTCGCGACGAAGGCGGACGTCGCCAGCAGATCGCGCGGCGGCACATATTGGCTGGCCGCGTTCAGCGTCGTCAACACGATGAAAGACCCCTTCAGGCCGGCAGCCAGCGTGGCCAGCGTCGCCATCCGCGCAGCCGAAATCTCGGCCTGGGGCGACACGCGGTCATAGGGCAGGCAATCCCATCCGGGAAACTCCAGCACCGGAACCGAAGGATCAAAGAACGCCAGTGCCGTCGCCATGGCGCGCAGGCGCTTGTCATCGCGCGCGACGTGGACAACAGGCCCGCGAACGGCCTCTGCCAGGACAAGCGTCGCATCGAACCCTTCGGGCGCGCCGCTGCTGAGAATGTGGGACGGATCAGCCATGGAGCGCGTGACCTACTGCGCCCGTCAGCGGTGTCAAGGCGTCAGCCAAGCGGGCCGACATTCACGTTCTGGTACATGCCCCAGAACGCGGTCACGAAAATGAACACGACCCCCAACATCTGAACGATCGTGCGATGCTGCCGCAGGATCCGCGCGACATTGGCGTAGTCGGTGGCCTGCAGCCGACGGGAGGTCCAGACGCCAAGGGCAAGCACGAGACTGCTGGGACATAGCAGCAGGAAGATCGCCTGGCAGAATTCCACACCGTAGGCCCATCCGACAACTGCCAGCCCGCTCAACAGGAAACACCCGAAGCCGGTCGCCACGAGGCCCGAGGTCTCGGCGAACTGGATCAGGCGTTCGGCGTTCATCCGGGCCAGAACCATCATGTCGTCCTGGCTGCGCGGGTCGCCGCGATGGGCACGTACGACCAGGTTGAACGGCACACCTATCGTCCAATGGCTCATGGAAGACCACAGGATCGCCAACACGATCCAGTACCAAAGGTTCGAGAATGACCGAAGGTCGATCACTTCGGTGATAAGGTCGAGGAAATCCAATGGGGGGGTCCATCTTCCGGGGGGGCGTCGTGGCGCGCACCATAGGGGCGGGTTTTGGGGGATGCCAGCCCTCGCAAGTCACTGTGTTGCGCTTGCGCGACAAGCGTTGCCGTGGCACCCCTGTGGCACCTGTTGACGACCGAAAGACCTGCCTGACATGACCATCAACCAAGCCGCCTTCCCGCTGACCCGTTTCCGGCGCACCCGCGCCTCGGCACCGCTGCGCAACCTGGTGCGCGAAAGCAGCCTGTCGGTGCACGATCTGATCTGGCCGGTCTTCGTGTGCGCCGGATCGGGCGAGCGGCAGAGCGTCGCCTCCATGCCCGGGGTGGAGCGGCTCTCGGTCGATCTGCTTGTGGAGGCCGCGCGCGAGGCCGAGTCCCTGGGTATCCCCGCCTGCTGCATCTTTCCCTATACCGACCCCGCCTTGAAGACCGATCTCTGCGAGGAGGCCTGGAATCCCGACAACCTGTCCAACCGTGCCATCCGTGCGATCCGCGATGCCGGTATCGAGATTGCGATCATGACCGATATCGCGCTCGACCCCTACAACGCCAACGGCCATGACGGGATCGTGCGTGACGGCATCATCGTGAATGACGAAACGGTCGCGGCGCTGGTGAAGATGGGCCTGGCGCAAGCGGAGGCCGGGGCGGATATCCTCGGGCCGTCGGACATGATGGACGGACGCATCGGCGCGATCCGCGCCGCGTTGGAGGCCGAGGGACACCAAGGCGTGACGATCATGTCCTATGCCGCCAAGTTCGCCAGCGCCTTCTACGGCCCGTTCCGCGACGCGGTGGGCGCTTCGGGGGCGTTGAAGGGTGACAAGAAAACCTATCAGATCGACCCGCTGAACGCGCGCGAGGCGCTGCGCTGCGTGGAGCGCGACCTGCGCGAAGGCGCGGACATGGTCATGGTCAAGCCGGGCATGCCCTATCTGGACCTCTGCCGACAGGTGAAGGACCGCTTCGGCGCCCCGACCTATGCCTACCAGGTCAGCGGCGAATACGCGATGATCCAGGCAGCAGCAGCGAACGGCTGGCTCGACGCAGAGAAGGTCATGCTGGAAAGCCTGATGGCCTTCCGCCGGGCGGGATGCGACGGGGTGTTGACCTACTTCGCACCCCGCGTCGCGCGTCTGTTGAACGGGTAGTGGTCTAATTGTTGGGCCAGGATCGGCAAAAACCCGCAAATGTGGTGTCTTGATGGATGACATCACCGATTATTCCGCGTATCCTTGCCCAACAGGATCGAAGCGCAGAGAACGCTTCGGCAAGAGGCTTTTCAAGGCGAGGCAGCGCAACCATGGCAAATGGCATTTCCCGACGCAATCTGGTTCTCGGGGCGGGCTCCGTTCCGCTTCTGGCGGCGTGCGGCAACCCGCTCGGCAACTCCAACGGGCCGCGTATCGATGCACGTGTCGACAGCGCGATCCAGTTCATGCAGCAGGAGGTTCCCGGCACGACCGATCTGGTCAACAGCGCCGCGGGCATGCTGGTGATGCCGCTGATCACGGAGGCGGGCTTCGGCTTCGGCGGCGGCTATGGACGCGGCGCATTGCGTATCAATGGTGCAACAGTTGATTACTACTCCGCCGTCTCGGGCACCTTCGGGCTTCAGATCGGCGCGCAGCAATATGCCCATACGCTGTTCTTCATGACGCCCCAGTCATTGAGCGATTTCCGCAATTCCGTCGGCTGGTCCGTTGGGGCCGATGTGCGCTATGCGGTCAACACGCAGGCAGGGAGCCTTGGCTTCGACACCGCCACGTTGTCCGAGCCGGTGATCGCGGTGATCTACGGCCAGGCGGGTCTGATCATCGGCGCGACGCTGGAAGGCACCCGCTACACCCGAATAATCCCCTAGAACTGTTCCCCGCTCGCGCAAGCGTGACTGGTGCTGCCCCCGTGGACGCGCCATCGTGACCGCGCGATCGCGATGTCTGCACCAAGTCCCACCGGTCCCGGAGGTTTTCCATGTTGCGCACCCTGTTGACCATGGCACTTGTGGCCCTGCCATTGCTTCCATCCGCCGGGGCCGCTCAGGACGTGGCCGACATGACGGCCCTGCCGGGGGGGCCGGGGGGGCCGGGGTGGGAGGTGCATCCTTCGTCCCATGATTTCGACACGCTGGTCGAGCGCACGTCGCAAGCCATCGCCGCCCATGGGCTTGCCGTTGTCACCCGCGCGGGACCGACGGGCGCTGCCGCCAACCGGGGCGTCGAGATCCCCGGCAACATGGTGATCGGCGCCTTCAACAATGCCTTTGCCGTGCGCATCCTGCGCCTGTCCACTCCGGCCATGATCCATGCGCCGATCCGCTTCTACCTGACCGAGAACGCGGATGGCACCGCAACGCTCGGCTATATCCGCCCCACGACCCTTCTGGCGCCCTATGCCGATGCCGCCGGGCCGGACCTTGCCGTGGCGGCGTCCGAGCTGGATGCGCTCTTCGCTGCCATTGCCGAAGACGCCGTCGCACGGTAGACGCCGACGATACGGCCCCGGACGGCCCCGGACGGCCCTGGATGCGCGCGAAGGATCAATCCCTGCATGTTCACCCTACTGCGATGGCTGACGCGGCTGGTGGCCGTTGGACTCGGCGGGGTCGTGCTGGCCGGATCGCTGGCCTATTGGATGGCCAGCCGATCGATCCCCGACTACGCTGCGAACTGGACGGTGCCCGGCCTTGATGCAGAGGTCGAGATCGTGCGCAACACCGCCGCCATTCCCCACATCTTCGGCCTGACCGACCACGATGTCTATTACGGCCTGGGCTTCGTGCATGCACAGGACCGCCTGTGGCAGATGCTGATGTTGCGCCGCACGGCGCAGGGCCGTCTGTCGGAACTGTTCGGCCGCCGCACGCTCGAGATCGATGACCTGATGCGACGGCTGGACCTGAACGGCCATGCCACCCGGTCTCTGGACGCCTTCAGCGACGACAGCCGCGCGGTCTTGCAGGCCTATGCGGATGGCGTGAATGCCTGGTTGCGGCTGGTTGGCGACGAAGCGCTGGGACGTGGCGCGCCCGAACTGTTCCTGTTCGAGCCGGACATCGCGCCGTGGCGGCCCAATGATTCCGTCCTGCTGTCGCAACTGCTGGCGCTGCAACTGGCCACCCATCACGAGAACGAGATCCTGCGCGCGCGCACCTCGCTTGCCCTGCCCGATCCGGCGCGGATCGTCGACCTGATGCCCGACGCCCCCGGCGAAGGCGCTGCCGAACTGGGCGATTTCGCGAGCTTGCTGGACCTGCCCCGCACGCTCTTCGCCGAGGCCACCGGCGCGGGGGTGGCGCGCAGCCCGCTGCATCCCAACTGGCGCGGGTTGAACCGGGGCGGCGCTTCGAACATCTGGGCCGCCACGCCTGCCCGCTCGGCCGCCGGTGGCGCTTTGATGGCGACCGATCCGCATGTGAACCTTACCGCGCCGTCGTCCTGGTATCTGGCGCGCCTGGAACTGGCCACGGGCGGCGTGATCGGGGCCACGATCCCCGGCATGCCCGGCGTGCTCAATGGCCGGTCCGAGCGGCTGAGCTGGGGCCTGACCTCTGCCTATCTCGACGATATCGACCTCTACGTGGAACAGTTGAACCCCGACAACCCCGAGCAATATCGCGGCCTCGATGGCTGGCTGGACTTCGAGACCCGGCGCGAGATCATCGAGATCGCGAACGAGCCGCCGGTCACGATTACCCTGCGCAGCACGGAGAACGGCCCGGTCATCCCGGTGTCGCATTGGAACCTTGGTTCCGTCACGCCGGCGGGCCATGTGATGGCGATGCGGTGGACAGCCCTGAGCGACGAGAATACCTCGATCCAGACCGGCTTGCGCCTGATGCGCGCGCGCACCATCGAACAGGCGCTGGAGGCGGGCGAGGATTTCGTCGCGCCGTCGGCCAATCTGATTCTGGCCTCGGATGACGGGCGTATCGCGATGCAGGTGATCGGGGCGATGCCTTGGCGCTTGGTGGAGCATGAAACCCAGGCCCGCATGCCGTCTCGCGGGTGGATCGCGGGCAACCGCTGGCAGGGCATCACCCAATATTTCGCCAATCCGCGGTTCCTCGACCCGGAAAGCGGGCTTCTGGGCAATACCAACAACAAGATGGTGGACCGGGACTTCCCGCTGCATGTCTCCTACCTCTGGGGCGACACCCAACGGATCACGCGCCTCAGCCGGCTGATGGACGCGCGCCATGTCCATACCCGCGACAGCTTCATCGAGGCGCAGCTTGACACCGTCTCGCCAACAGCGCGCACTCTTCTGCCGTTGGTGGCGCGCGACCTGTGGTTCACCGGCGACCCGGCCGAGCCCGGAACACCCGAGCGCCGACGCCAAAGGGCGCTGGAGCTTCTGGCCGACTGGAACGGCGAGATGAACGAACATCTGCCCGAACCGCTAATCTACGCCGCGTGGATGCGCAGCCTGCAACACCACCTGATCCGTGACGATATCGGCCCGTTGTCCGAGGAGTTCTGGACGGTAGAGCCGGTCTTCATCGAGCGCGTCTTCCGCGATATCGACGGCGCGTCCGAATGGTGCGACGTCCGCCCCTCCACCGAGGTCGAAACCTGCAACGACATCGCGCGGATGGCGCTGGACGATGCCTTGCAGGATCTGTCCGACACCTATGGAAGCGTTGTGGAAAGCTGGCGTTGGGGGGCGGCCCATGAAGCGCTGCACGCACATCCGGTTCTGGGTGAGACGCGGCTGTTCTCGTGGATCGTCAATATCCGGCAGGCGACGTCGGGCGGGGACTTCACCTTGAACCGCGGTGCCACCCTCGGCTCCGGTGCGGAACCCTACCTCAACATCCACGCGGCGGGATATCGCGGTGTCTATGATTTTGCCGATCCCGACAGTTCGGTGTTCATCCTGTCGACCGGGCAATCCGGGCACCCCCTCAGCCGTCACTACGATGATCTGGGCGAATTGTGGCGGCGCGGGGAATATGTGCCGATGACGCTGGATCCGGATCTTGCACGGGCAGGCAATCTGGGGATAACGGTTCTGACGCCGCGCCCCTGACGCCGCGCCCATGACGCCGCGCCCCTGACGCCGCGCCCCTGGGGGTATGCCCCTGAGGGTATGCCCCCTGGATGCCGCCCTGTGCGTTCTCGGGCATTCGGCACGGGCGACGGTCGTGGTCGGCGTGCATGTGCCATGGGCAGGCCGTGCGCATCGCCATGGCAATGCGCCGTGTGACCAGCGGCGATATCGGTCGTTCGGGGTCGTGCAATCAGGCCCTGACCTGACATCGAAACAGACACCTCGGGAGAGGCGCCGCTTTGCAGTGCGTGTCCAGGCGCGCGCAGGCTCCCGCGGCGGCAAGCGGCGCCGCTGTCAGAGATCGCGGAACGCCTTTTCCTGCCGCGCGGTCCAGTGCAACGTCAGCCGACTTCCATCCGCGCCCTGATCCTCCGCCTCCACCACCCCCTGGTCGTAGAGCCACGCGCGTTTGCGACCGTCCGCGTGAGGCAAGTTCACCGTCTTCGTGTGGCGCGGAGGCGAAAGCGTCTCGGCGATACTGGCCAGCATGGGGGCCAATCCGTCACCGGTCAGCGCAGAGATGGCGAAGACCCCGGGCCTGCGGTCGGCTTCGACCTGACGCGCCGCGCTGGCGTCGGGATCGAGACGGTCGAGCTTGTTCCAGACCTCCAGTTTCGGAGCGGTATCCGCGACCCCCAGCCCCGACAGGATCGTCGCCACATCCGCTGCCTGCTCGGCCGATTGCGGATGACTGATATCGCGCACATGCAGGATCAGATCGGCATCCAGCACTTCCTCCAGGGTGGCGCGGAAGGCGGCGACAAGCTGCGTCGGCAGGTCCGAGATGAAGCCAACGGTGTCGGACAGGATCACATCGGTGCCGTCGGGCAGCGCCACCGCCCGCATGGTGGGATCCAGCGTGGCGAAGAGCATGTCCTTGGCCATCACCTCGGCCCCGGTCAGGCGGTTGAACAGCGTCGACTTGCCCGCGTTGGTGTAGCCCACCAGCGCCACGATCGGATAGGGGATCTTCTTGCGCGCCTCGCGGTGGAGCGCGCGGGTCTTCACCACCTTCTGCAACTGCCGCTTGATTCGCGTGACAGCTTCGTCAATGGCCCGTCGGTCGGCCTCGATCTGGGTCTCGCCGGGACCGCCCACGAAGCCGAGGCCGCCGCGCTGGCGTTCCAGGTGGGTCCAGGCCCGCACCAGCCGGGTGCGCTGATAGCTCAGCGCTGCCAGTTCCACCTGCAACACACCTTCGCGCGTGGCGGCGCGATCCGCGAAGATTTCCAGAATCAGGCCGGTGCGGTCCAGCAGTTTGCAGCCCCATTCCTTTTCGAGGTTGCGCTGCTGCACCGGCGTGACGGGGCCGTCGATCAGCACGAGGCCGACATCCTCCGATGCCACGCGCGCCTTGATCTCGGCAATCTTGCCCTTGCCGAACAGCAGGCCCGGCAACGCGCGCGGCAGGCGCACGACATCGGCCCCCACGACCTCCAGCCCCGGCAGGGCGGCGGCAAGCGCCACGGCTTCCTCCAGCGCGAATTCGGGCGCGCGACGGGCACGGTCGGATCTGATGTCGGGATGCAACACGAGCGCGCGCATCGGGCCATCGCGCGACGCGGTCAGATCGTCATCGGTGGCGCGGGTCTCGGCGCTCACTCTTCCCCATCGTAGAGATTGATCGGCTGCGCCGGCATCACGGTGGAGATCGCGTGCTTGTAGACCAGTTGCGACTGGCCATCCCGGCGCAACAGGACACAAAAATTGTCGAACCATGTGATGACGCCTTGCAGCTTCACGCCGTTGATCAGGAATATCGTCACCGGAACCTTCGTCTTGCGGACGTGGTTGAGAAACGCATCCTGCAAGTTCTGTTTGTTTTCGGCCATTTGTCATCAAGCCCTTTTGTGTTTTTGACCCGGGACTTCACCCGGTTGCAACCCGTGCTGCCCCACTATGTCGCCCTTCTCCGGGGATTTCCACCCCCCCGAACACCGACAGATTGCGGGGCTTGCGATCAGTCGCGCCAGAAGGCCGGATTGAACAGCGCGATCAGCACCAATGTTTCGATCCGACCGATGATCATGGCCGCTGCACAGATCAGCTTGGCCGCGTCCGACAACAGAAAATAGGAGATCGGCGCTTCTCCCGCCACCTGTGCCAAGGGGCCGGTGGTGGTCAGGCACGCGATCGCAAGTATCGTTGCGGATTCGAAATCGAGACCCGTGGCCGCAAGGGCAATCATGATGGCCGCAATGGTCAGCACCAGCAGCATGAAGACGATCCAGGCGATATACGCGCCCTCGCGCCGGATACGTCGCCCCAGGCGCCCTGCCCCGGCGACGGAATGCGGATGGATCAGCTTGCCCATTTCACGCACACCATGCTTGTAGAGCGCGTAGACGCGCAGCAGTTTGACACCGCCTGCGGTGGTTGCCACGCCGCCGCCCATCAGGACCAGGCCCACCAACAGCAACCCCGGCGTCTCCAGGCCCGACCACGACCGCGCATCGCCCCACGCATCGCTGACGAACCCCGTCGTGGTCAGGAACGAGATCACCGTGAACACGCTGCCCCACAGGCCCGAAAGCGCCGCGCGCAGGTTCGACAATTCGTCCACCTCCAGCGCGCCGAGCCAATGGCGCGAGAACAGCAGCGTCGGCAGCACGATGCCTGCAAACAACGCCAGCCGGATCTCGCGATCCTTCACCATGCGTTCGCGGAACGTGCGTCCGACGCCGCTGGAATAGGTCCGGCGCGACAACGCGAAAACGAAGAAGACGAAGATCAACGCCTCTCCCATCATCCCGGCGGGCCGTCCGTCCATCCCCTGCAGCGGGCTGATGCCCGAGGTGGCCATGGTCGACATCGCATGAATGGCGGCCACGAGCGGATCCTCTCCCGCTGCGGTCAGGGCAAGCCCCAGAACCGCCGTCAGCCCGAAATAGATCGGCGCCAGACTGCTGGTGTGCTTGCGCAGCCGGGCCGAGGCGCCGGCCGCCTGCATCTGCCCGCGCGATGACACCAGTTGACCCTGGATATTCGCCTCGGACGTCACCTCGTAGCCGCCAAGGTTCAGGGGGGCCAGAACAGCGAAGGCCGTGACCCAGATCAGAAGCCCCCCCAACCAGCCCACAAGACCCCGCCACAGATGCAGCGCGGGGGCCAGACGCTCGGGATCGAAGACCAATGCGCCGGTCGTGGTCAGGGCCGAGACCATGTCGAGGTAGACGTTGACAAACCGCGTGTTGCCGACGGCCTGGTCCAGCGGCAGGGTCAGCACCAGCGGCAGCCAGAGATAGGCAAGAAACAGCGTCGCAAGGTGGCTGCGTTCGGATGGTTTGCGGCGCGGGGACTGGCTGGCGAAGCCGATCAGCACGGCGGCCATCAACACCATCATCCCGGTATAGAAAAACACCCGCGCAATGGCGAATTCCTCGGTCGCGACCGCCACCGCGGCGGGCAGGAACATCGCCAGCCCCGCGACGAACAGCAGGATCGTGAAGAACGGAAGCTTGCGGAAATAGTCTGCCATCGCGGACCCGGCGCCAGTTCAGAAGAAGTCGATGGAGACTTGCAGCAAGCTCTCCACCGCCGGCACATCGGCCGTCAGCGCGAAGATGACCACGATGTCGCCTTCCTCGATCCGGGTCGATCCGGTCGGCCGGAACACCTTGCGGCCGCGTTGCACCGCACCCACCAGGGCGCCTTCCGGGAAGTCGATGTCGCGGATCGGCTTGCCCGAGATCGGAGACGTCGACAGAACCTGCGCCTCGATCACCTCGGCTTCGGCATCGCCAACGGAATAGACACCGCGCACGCGTCCATGGCGGATATGGCGCAGGATGGAACTGACGGTCGTGGACCGCGGGTTGACATAGGCGTCGATCCCCAGCGGCTCCATCAGGGGGACAAGGGTCGGGTCGTTCACGAGGCAGATCGCCATGCCGGCCCCAGCGGACTTGGCGCGGACAGAGGCCAGCATGTTGGTCTTGTCATCGTCGGTCAGGCTCAGCACCACGTCGGCGCGTTCGACGCCCGCTTCGCGCAGCAGGTCCATGTCCAACCCGTCGCCATGCAGCACGATGGTCCGCTCCAGCGCATCGGCCGCCCGCTCGGCGCGCTGGCGGTTGGCCTCGATCACGCGGGTCCGCATGCGGGTTGCCGATTTCTCCAGCTTGGCAGCGACGGTCAGGCCGACATTGCCGCCCCCGATGATCAGGATACGTTCCGGCACGGCGCGGGTCTTGCCGAAGATCTCCAGCGTGCGCGCGACATCTTCGCTATGGGTGAAGACGTAGATCTGATCGGACGCGCCAAGCTGGTCGCCCGGCTCGGGCACGAAAAGCACGCCGTCGCGCCGAACCCCGACAACGATGGCGCGAAGCGTCGAGAACAGTTCGGACAATTGCCGCAAGGGCGTGTCGAGGACAGGGCAATTGGCATCGAGCGCGATGCCCAGCAGCTTCGCTTCGCCGCCCAGGAAACTCTCCGTATCGAAGGTGGTGGGAGAGGCGACCCGGTTCAGCACCGCTTCCGCCACTTCCTTTTCCGGCGAGATCACCACGTCGATCGGCAGGTGATCGCGGCGATAGAGGTCGGAATAGATGGCATCCAGGTAGCTTTGCGCACGGATGCGGGCGATCTTGCGCGGCACGGAGAAGACCGAATGCGCCACCTGGCAGGTGACCATGTTCACCTCGTCCGAAAAGGTCGCGGCGATGATCATGTCGGCGTCGCGCGCGCCTGCGCGGTCCAGCACATCGGGGTGGGAGGCGAATCCGGTCAGCCCCTGCACATCCAGCGTGTCTGTCGCACGACGCACCAGATCGGCATTGCTGTCGACCACGGTGACATCGTTGTTTTCCGAAGAAAGATGGCGCGCGATCTGCCAGCCGACCTGACCTGCGCCACAGATGATGACCTTCATGTAGCGGGTCCGTTTGCGAGGGTCCTGAGACGCGATGTGTAGGCCGAGGCACCGCCGCCCGTCAACGGGTGCGATTGCGCATGCCCGATCGCGCCTCCGGCGTGACCCGGTGCCACCGGCGCGCTGCCCCTGCGATGGCGATCGGGGGCCAGCGTGGACCCCCCGGGACATTCGGGGCAGACAGAGGGACAGGCACAGGGCAGGACCGGCCTGACACGGACCGGCATTTGCCAGGACGTTTGCCCCCCAAGCTGTTGTTCTTGGGGGCACCGGACAGGATGGCGACCAAACCCTGAAGCCATGGCTGCGGACAGGGCGCGCGTGTGCCGTGCCGGGAGGGGTCTTGATGCAGTCCTCGCCCGCACCTTCCGACGCGCCCGCCCCGGCCTCGCAAGCCTCCCGCAGGGGCTTACCAGAAGGTTAACACTTTCGGATTATCTTTTTGAAACAGGGTCTTGTATGCGTTATCACGCGTGATAACCCCTATCCCTCGCTCACCTGAGCCACCCGCGTGCCCGCCTTCGACGTCGTGACGACGCCCAGGGATTTCAGCTTCCGGTGCAGGGCCGAGCGTTCCATGCCGACGAAGCTGGCCGTCCGGCTGATATTGCCGCCGAACCGGTTGATCTGGGCCATCAGATATTGACGTTCGAACAGTTCCCGGGCCTCGCGCAACGGCAGCGTGGTGAGCGACGCGGAAAGCGCCATGTCCTCATCGGGGCTTGGAGCATCTCTCTGCCCCGGCAGGTCACGGGCCTCGATCGGGCCGGAGCCGTCGCCAAGGATCATGACCCGCTCGATCACGTTCTTCAGTTGGCGGACATTGCCGGGCCAGGACATGGTCTGCAACATCGCGGCCGCGTCATCCCCCAGCACCCGCGCGGCAAGGCCCTGTTCGCGGTTGAACAGCTCGATGAAATGGCGCGCAAGCTCGGGGATGTCCTCGCGACGGTCTTCCAGGGCGGGCACCTCCACAGGGACGACGTTGAGGCGGTGGTAGAGTTCCTCGCGAAAGCGACCGGCGGCGATTTCGGCTTGCAGGTCGCGGGTGGTGGAGGAGATCACACGCAGGTCCACGCGAACTTTCGCGGTGCCACCGACGCGCGTGAAGGACTGGTCCACCAGCACGCGCAAGATCTTGGACTGGGTGCCAAGGGGCATGTCCGCGACCTCGTCGAAATAGATCACACCGCCATGGGCCTGTTCGAGCAGCCCCTGCTCCACCCCGCGCTGCTGACTTTCGCGACCGAACAGAACCTCTTCCATGTGATCGGGCTGGATCGAGGCCGACGAGACAGTAACGAAGGGCGCATCGGCACGGTTCGACTGGGCGTGAATGTAGCGTGCGGCGACTTCCTTGCCGGTCCCGGCCGCCCCCGTCAGCATCACGCGACCATTGGACTTGGTGACCTTGTCGAGATGGCTTTTCAGGGTGCGGAAGGCGGAGGAACTGCCCACCATCTCGGCCGAGCGGTTGTCCTGCCGACGCAAGCTGGAGTTTTCGCGGCGCAGGCGCGAGGTTTCCATGGCGCGCTTGATCACCACCATCAACTGGTCGATGTTGAACGGCTTCTCGATGAAATCGTAGGCGCCCTGCTTGATCGCGGCCACCGCGATTTCGACGTTGCCATGGCCCGAGATGATGACCACCGGCACCTCGGGGTTGTCGCGCTTCACATGGCCGAGAATGTCGATCCCGTCCATGTTGCTGTCCTTGAGCCAGATATCGAGGATCATCAGCCCCGGTTGGCTCTTGTTCAACTCGGCCATGGCGTCGTCGGAATTGCCGGCCATGCGGGTCGAGAAGCCTTCGTCCTGCAAGATGTCACAGATCAACTCGCGGATGTCACGTTCGTCATCGACCACAAGAATATCGCTCATTCCATCTCTCCTACATCTGACGGGGCCGCAACGCTGGCGGGCTTGTCGGGCAATCTGGGCAAGGTCATGCGGGCCATGGCGCCGGGATGGGCTCCGGGCGCGAAGGGCTCCGCGTCCAGCAATTCCAGCGTTCCGCCATGTTCCTCGATGATCTTCTTGACGATGGGCAGACCAAGCCCGGTGCCCTTGTCGCGGGTCGTCACATAGGGCTCGAACAGTTTGGCGCGGTCCGGTGGCAGGCCGATACCGTTGTCGGAAATGTCGATGCAGAGGCTTTCGGGGAGAAGGCCCATCGCGATCCGAAGCTCGGCCACATGGTCGGGCGGCGCACCTTTTTCCTGAAGGCTTTCAATCGCTTCACCGCCGTTCTTCAAGAGGTTCGTCAGGGCTTGGCCGATCATGGTCGCATCGACTTCCGCCATTACGACGCGCTCCGGAATATCGACAACGAAGCGCGTTTCCGGCTGGCCCGCCTGCTGCAAGATCACCGCATCGTTCAACAGTTGAACCATATCCTCGGCCCGCGTTTCGGGCTCCGGCATGCGTGCGAACCTGGAGAACTCGTCCACGATCCGGCGCAGGTCGTTCGTCTGGCGAACGATGACTTCGGTCAACTGTTCGAGCGATGCCTTTTCCTCGCCTGACAAAACACTGGAAAACTTTCGTTTTATGCGTTCGGCGGACAGTTGGATCGGCGTCAGCGGGTTCTTGATCTCGTGGGCGATGCGACGCGCCACGTCGCCCCAGGCCGCCATGCGCTGCGCCGAGACAAGTTGCGTCACGTCATCGAAGGCGACCACGTAGCCTTCCAACTCGTGCTCCAGGTTCCGGCGCGTCGCCATGCGCACCAGCAGGCTTTCCTGCTTGCCGCCGCGGGTCAGCTTGACCTCGTCCTGCACCGTTTCCAGCCCGGATTGGGTCAACCGTTCGAACAGTGCCGCGAACTCGGGCACCGCCGCCTCGATGGTCAGGCCATTGTCGCGCTGTTCGACCAGCGACAGAAGCCGCATGGCGGAACGGTTCATGAAATCGACCCGCCCCGTAACGGCCAGACCGATCACGCCGGAGGTGACGGAGTGGAGCACGCTGTCGAACAACCTGCGCGATTCCTCCGTCGCTGCGTTCTGCTCCACAAGGGTGTCGCGCTGTCCCTTCAACTGCCGGGTCATCTGGTTGAACAAGCGCCCCAGCATGGCGATCTCGTCATCCGATGTCGCCTCGGGCACGCGGACGTCCAGATCGCCCTGTCCGACCCGTTGCGCCGCCCCAGCAAGTTGGCCCACGGGGCGCGACAGACGTTCGCCGAAGCTGAGGCCGGCCCAGATCGCAGCGAGGATCATCAGGGTGGCAAACCCAAGGTAAAGCAGCGCGAAATCGAACAGCAGCCGCCCGCGATCGGCCTCCACCTGCCGGTAAAGCCGCACCGTCTGTTCGGTTTCGTCCAGAAGCGCGATGATCTGACCGTCGACTTCGCGGCTGACGTACAGATAACGGTCCGGGAAGGCTTGCAGGCGGACCAATGCACGGAATTCGTTCTGGCTGCGATCTTCGGTCAGGACGACATCGCCCCCGGCGGCGCGGGCCAGATCGTCGGCGCTGGGGCGGTCGTAATCGAACAGGTAAGATCTCTCGCCACGCGCCCGGATCTCGCCGCTGCCGTCGATGACGAAGGCCTCGCGCAGGCCGCGCTGGATCTGGTTCTGGCCCTGGCTCAGGACCTGACGCAGGTCGCCATCGGACAGGAAGGGCGCCGCACGGCGGTTGATGTTGAGATAGGCCCCAAGGGCGCGGGCATCCTGTTCCAGGTCGTCGCGATGCTCCTGCTGATAGGCCACGGCGGCATCGACGGAGTTGCCCAGGGCGGTCGAGACGCGGTCCGAGAACCAGCCTTCAAGCCCCATGTTCACGCTCAGGACGGCAAGGACGGCGACCACGATGGTGGGCACCAACGCCACGACCCCGAAGATCGCGGTCAGCCGCAGGTGCAGGCGGGACCCGGCCGATTGCGCCCGACGCGAAGCCACGATGCGCGCGACTTCGCGCAGGACCAGCGTCGCGACAACGAGGATGTAGACCAGATCCGCCAGAACCACGAGGCGCAGGCCGGGACTGTCGGCCACTTCGGCCAAGGGGCCAAGCGCAAGGAACGTGGCAAGGGCCAGAACCGGCGCCAGAAGGACAAGGCCAAAGGTCCCGAAGCTGCGGAGCTTCCGGTTGCGCATGAGCGCGCCCAACCTGTCCAGAAGTCCCGGCGAGTCGGACATCGCACGGGCGGGCTCATCGACCACTCGCATCCCCCAAGTCCAGCGTTTGCGACGCTTGACAAGCCGCCGCCGGCAGAGGCCTGTTCCCGATCCGCCACGCTGTTGCTAGTTTACATCAACTTGCGGCGCCGAGTCACGCGGATATCGAGGTCGGTGATCTTTTTACGCAAGGTATTGCGGTTGATCCCCAACAGGTCGGCACATTTGGCCTGGTTGCCGCCCGTTGCATCCAGTGCGATTTCGATAAGCGGCATCTCCACTTCACGCAAAATGCGGGTGTAAAGGCCCGGCGCGGGCAAGGTGCCACCGTGCAGATCGAAATAGCGCCGCAGGTGCTTGGCAACGGAGGCCGACAGCTTGTCGTTCTCGCCGCCGCCTGCAATCAGCGGTTCGATCGCAGGTTGGGAGCCGAGAACCGACTCGACCTCACCGCGGGAGATTTCCTCGACCTGCGCGGTCACGGTAAGACGGCGGATTGTGTTTTCAAGCTGGCGCACGTTTCCGGGCCAGGAATAGGCGCGCACAAGGTCCATCGCCTCGGTTGAGAACCGCCGTGCAGGCGCACCGTCCCGTTCGGCGCGGGCAAGAAAATGGCTCGCAAGCAAGGGAATGTCGTCGACACGTTCGCGAAGCGCGGGCACCGCGATGCCGACACCGCCGAGGCGATAGAACAGGTCCTGCCGGAAGCGCCCCTCCTCCATCTTCTCCATGAGGTCCTTCTGGGAGGTCGCCATGATCCGCGGGGCGGCATCGGGCATTGCGTCCAGCATGCGAACGATCTTCGCCTGCGCCGCTTCGCCAAGATCGCCGACCTCGTCGAACAGGATGGAGCCGCCCTTGGCCCGGCTTAGGATCGTGGCAGCCCCGTCCACGCCGTCCAGATCGGCGGCGGAGGCCACCACGAAGGGCAGCGTGCGACGGTCCGAAAAATCGTGAATAGCACGTGCGATCAATGACTTGCCGGTTCCACTTTCGCCAGTGATCAGCACCGTCAGGTCGGTGTTCATCACGCGGGCCACCAGCCGGTAGAGCGCCTGCATCAGCGCTGTGCGCCCGACCAGCGGCAGGTCCTCGCCCTCGCCCGGCAGGCTCGTCCCGGTGCTGGATCTTGGCGCCGGGGCGACGTGCCGCTTCTGCTCCAGCGCGCGGGCGGCGCGTTTCATCAGGTCGGGCAGATCGAACGGTTTGGGCAGGTAATCATAGGCCTCCTTCTCGGTGGCCTGGATCGCCGTCATGATCGTGTTCTGGGCCGAGATGATGATGACGGGCAGACCCGGGCGGCGTTCGGTGATCTGCGGCAAGGTATCGAGACCATTGCCGTCGGGCATGACGACGTCCGAGATCACCAGGTCGCCCTTCCCCTCGTCCACCCAACGCATCAGCGTCATAAGACTGGACGTCGCATGCACCTTGCAGCCCGCACGGGTCAGAGCCTGGGTCAGAACGGTGCGGATGGTGCGGTCGTCATCGGCGACGAGAACGGTTCCGTCCATGGATTACTGGCCTTTCGTGACTGTCCCCAGCGGGACCAACTGGTCCCGTTCGGGACGATAGGGTGAAAGTCGCGATCCCTTGCGGGACCATATAGCGGCGGCGCGGTTCATGACACCTCCTTGGGCGCGATGGGGAGCGAGATCCGGAACACGGTCCGGCCCGGAACGCTGTCGACCGAGATCCAGCCCTCGTGATCGGACACGATCTTGGAGATCAGCGCGAGGCCGAGGCCGGTGCCGTTCTCGCGGCCCGAGATGAACGGCTCGAAGATGTCGGCGGCCAGTTCGGGCGGAATGCCGGGGCCGTCATCCATCACCTCGATCTGGAGCGGCACGGCACCGCCCGATCCGTCGCGCCGCCGCACCTTCAGCGACGTGTCGTAGAATGTCCGCAACCGGATCGTGCCGCCCGACGCACCGGCCTCGGCCGCGTTCTTCAGCAGGTTCAACACCACCTGCTGCAACTGGTCCGGATCGGCCCAGGCCGATGGCAGCGAGGGGTCGTAATCGTCCTCGATCTCCATATGGGCGGCGAAGCCGAGAGCGGCGGATTTGCGGGCGCGGTCGAGCACGTCATGGACATTGACCGGGCGCCGATCCGGCGGGCGGACATTGCCGAAGTCCTCCACCTGCGCGAGCAGCTTAAGGATGCGGCGGGTTTCCTCCACGATCAGGTCGGTCAACTCCAGATCCTCGCCGGTCAACCCCATGGAAAGAAGCTGCGCCGCGCCGGTGATCCCCGCCAGCGGGTTCTTGATCTCGTGAGCCAGCATCTCGGCCATGCCGATGGCGGATCTTGCGGCCGTCTTCGAGGACATGGCGCGGTCCATGCGCCCTTGCAATTCGCGGTTTTCCAACAACAGCAGGACATGGTCGGGCTTGTCGGCAAGGCTGGCGATCTGCACATCGCACGACACCGGCTTGCGCGACCCGGTGCCGACATCGACGGCATTCACGAACAGCGGCGCCAGTGCGGCCCGGACCCGTGCGAAGCTGTCTTCCAGGGGCGCATCGACGAAGATCTTGTCCCAGACGGGATAGTCGACGAGGGACTTGCGCGAGGCGTTGAGAAAGGTCTCGGCCGCCGGGTTCACGTCGCGGATGCGATCCTTGGCGTCGAGGATCAGCGCGGGCACCGGCAGCGAGGCCCAGAGCGCGGAGGTCAGCGTCGTCATGCGGCCGTCCTTTCGGCGGCAGGCGCAAGCGCGTCATCGAGGGCCGCGAGGACCTCTGCCGGGTGCTTGGCGGTCAGCAGGCGCTGGCGCAAGGCGCGCGGCGTTGCCGCGCCGTCCATATACCAGCCCAGATGTTTGCGCGCGACGCGCAGACCGATGTCGGGGCCGTAGAAATCGAGCATGTCGCGGTAATGTTCCGCCACCATCGCCGCCAGCGCGTCGCCCTGGGGGATCGCGGGTGCGGGCCTGCCGTAGAGGGCATGGGCAATTTCCGCCACCAGCCACGGCTGGCCTTGACTGGCGCGCCCGACCATGACGCCATCGGCGCCGGAACACCGAAGTGCCTGCGCGGCGGCCGGGGCGTCCACGATATCGCCATTGGCGATGACGGGAATGGCGACCGCGCGCTTGGTGGCGCGGATCGCCGTCCAGTCGGCGGTGCCCTTGTAGAACTGGCACCGGGTGCGGCCATGGATCGTCAGCATGGCGATGCCCGCCGCTTCCGCCCGCCGTGCAAGGGTGGCGGCGTTCAGGCTGGCGTCATCCCAGCCAAGGCGCGTCTTCAGCGTCACGGGCACCGAAACGGCGGCCACGACCGCGTCGATCAGGCTCAGGGCATGGTCCAGATCGCGCATCAGCGCCGAACCCGAAAGTCCGCCGGTGACCGTCTTGGCCGGGCAGCCCATGTTGATGTCGATGATCCGGGCCCCCTCGCCCGCGACCAGTTTGGCGGCCTCGGCCATCCACCACGGATCGCGGCCCGCCAGTTGCACGGCTGTCGCTTGATCGGTGACGGCACTCCTGGCGCGCGCCCGCACGCTGGCCTTGGCTTCGACCATCTCCTGCGATGCCACCATCTCGGACACGACAAGACCCGCGCCGAAACGCGCCACCAGCCTGCGGAACGGCGGGTCGGTGATCCCGGCCATGGGGGCCAGAAGAACCGGCGGGTCCAGCGGGATATCGGCAATGTAGACGGGCAAACCGCTTAATCCTTGTGCACGTCCCGAGGAGATACGTCGCTTGGCGCGCGAGAGCAAAGGCCCCACGCAAGTAATCTGCACCGGCAGAAGCATTTGCACAATAATTAGACAGGTAGGCGCGCAATTCAGCGCTGCGCGCAGGCAATTGTGTGCCACCGCCTTTGGGCCTAGACCGGTCGGCATGAGTGACAGCGCCGACATCCCCCGCCCGCGCAGGGCCGCCGCCTTGATCGTCGCCGCCGGGCGCGGCACCCGGTTGGGTGGCGGTTTGCCGAAACAATACAGGGTATTGGCGGGCAGGCCCGTGATCACCCGGTCGGTGGAGGCCTTTGCGGCCCACCCCGCCATTGCGCAGGTCGTGGTGGTGATCCATCCTGAGGACGCGGCCCTGTTCGCGCAGGCCTGCGTGGTGCCGGTCACGGTTGTCGAAGGGGGTGCGACGCGCGACGCGTCGGTCCGGGCGGGACTGGCGGCGGTGGCGGAATGCGACGTGGTGTTGATCCATGACGCGGCGCGGCCCCTGGTGTCGCGCGCGGTGATCGACGGTGTGCTGGCGGCACTGGACGACCATGACGGCGCCGCCCCGGCCTTGCCGGTCACCGATGCGTTGTGGCGGGGTGGCAAGGTGGTCGAGGGCGTGCAGGACCGCGCCGGCCTGTGGCGGGCGCAAACGCCGCAGGGGTTCCGGCTCGACGCCATTCGCGCGGCCCATGCGGCTGCACCAGAGGGCGCGCTGGACGATGTGGAAGTCGCCCGCGCCCACGGGATCGAGGTGGCGATCTCGGCCGGGGACGCGGCGAACATGAAACTGACCATGCCCGGAGATTTCGAGCGGGCGGAGAGGATGTTGGAGACGGGGATGGATATCAGGGTCGGCAACGGGTTCGACGTGCACCGCTTCGGGCCGGGCGACGCGGTGTGGCTGTGCGGGATCCCGGTGCCCCATACACGCGGCCTGCAGGGCCATTCCGATGCCGACGTGGGCCTGCACACGGTGACGGATGCGATCTATGGCGCATTGGCCGAGGGCGATATCGGCACCCATTTCCCGCCGAGCGATCCGCAATGGAAAGGTGCCGCAAGTCATATCTTTCTGACCCATGCGGTGGAGCTGGCCGCGGCGCGCGGCTACGGCGTGTCCAATAGCGACCTGACGTTCCTGTGCGAGCGGCCCAAGATCGGTCCCGTGGCGGGGGCGATGCGCGCACGGCTGGCCGAATTGCTGCGGGTCGCCGCGGACCGCGTCTCGGTCAAGGCGACGACGACGGAGCGTCTGGGCTTCACCGGGCGGGAAGAGGGGATCGCGGCCATGGCCACCGTCACGTTGGTGAAGCGATGATGCGGATGATCGCGACATTGGGCGGGATCGGCCTGCTGCGGCCCGCGCCGGGAACATGGGGCAGCCTTGCGGCGCTGGGGCTTGCGGTGCTGTTGCACATGGCCGGGGGCGTCGTGCTGCTGGTTCTTGCCACATTTGCGGTGACGGGCCTGGGCTGGTGGGCCGTGCGCGATCTGGTCGGTGACAGCG
>Ga0100398_1000419_pt1 | contig 39306 bp, 44 predicted proteins | sample CryGeymeta201522_FD_81568 | JGI IMG/M metagenome (GOLD analysis project Ga0100398, IMG submission 81568) | Groundwater microbial communities from Crystal Geyser aquifers in Utah, USA - Crystal Geyser metaG 2015-22 | ecosystem: Environmental > Aquatic > Deep subsurface > Groundwater | place: USA...
ACCACGCCAGTATAACGGATGGAGGATGCTCCACCCGTAGTCCGTGACGAACTTTCGCCGGATCGCGTCGAACAGGCGGTCCGGAAAGAGGTGGACGTGGAAGTCCACCAGCGGCTCCGGCAGGCGTTTCGCCTTCGGCGGCATCAGACCTCTCCGGCCTTCCCCGTCTTCTTCAGCCGCTTGGCCTCTTTCTTTTCCTTTAACGTTTTGGCAGGTTTTTTCTTGGTGTCTTTTTTGACGTCCTTGTCTTTGCCCATGAGTTCTCCTCCTCTTGTGATTTGATGCTGTCCGCAACCCCCATACAGGATGGCCCTTTTTTTCGCAACCAAAATCTTCTGTTCGTTTATATCTCTGCCGGGGAAATCGCCGTTCACAGATATCCCGCCACGCGGAGACCGAGCAGGATCGTAACCAGCGCGGCGCCTGTCAGGATGCGGCCGCAGAGACGGTGGGCGGCACGGAGGCGCCCCGTCCGGTCCCGGATTTTGAATTGCAGGAGGCCGAGAATGGGCGTTGCGACAGCCGCCGCGATGGTCAAGGCGCCGAGCCAGGTGTGCGGCGTCCGGAGGTGTCCCTTTGCGGCGGCGGCCACCGCTGCAATCGTGGCCGTCATCCCGGACAGAATGAAAAGTGTTCCGAGAATTCCGGCGGCGCGGTGGCGCCGGAGCCACCACGGCTTCCGTCTTTGCGTCGCCGCAACAAGGAACGCGGTGAAAAAGGAGAGGAACCCCGCCGCCATCAACCCGGCATGCCATTTGAAAAGGATCATGGGCAAGGACCTCCGCCTGTCTGTACGTCGGGATTCCGGTTTAGTCAACGGGGCGTTTTCCGCATATCCAGTCTGGCGGTTTTTGACCCGAAGATGCTGCAACTCACCGTGACCTCAAGAAGATCCCCAGCGCCGATTTCTACCGGATAAACATAGGCGAAGGTGGCCTGTCCCGGCTGGCTCTGGTATTCGGTGGCGGCGATCGTCTTATCGGCCCTCTTGATTTCAACCTTTTTCACGTAGTGGATGGCGGGGTCCTTCGATGCGTGGGTGATCCGGACCTCCAGCGTGTGTTGGGCCTGGTCGTAGGAAAGCGCAACCTCCTGGGGGGAGTTCGCCCTGCCGGATGCGGGGAAGAGGGCCGCCAGAAGGATGGTCATCAGTACGCAAGCCGCGACGACATCTCCCCGCAGGCCTCTTCTGCGTCGTTGGTTTCTCCGGTCTCTCTCTTCCGCGATCATCATGGTTGCATCTGTCCTTATGTTTTTACAGCGAAATTTCCATATCCTGGCGCAGGGCGAAGCACTCAAGCGGCCGGCCGGCCGCGATTCTCCGGCAGTCGTGCACCATCCCGTCCACCGCCTCGTCCGTCCGATCCTGGTTGTGGTGAAAGAGGCCGAGACGGACGACGCCGGCGTCGAGGGCGAGGCGTATGGCGTCCGTGTAAACGGAATGGCCCCAGGTCCGGGTTAGAAGATAATCTTCGGGGAGGTATTCGGCGTCATGAACGAGAAGGTCCGCCTTTTTTGCGAAGGCCCGGTAATCCTCATATTCCAGTCCGCCCGGGTGCCGGTAGGTCAGTTCGTTGTCGGTCAGAAAGACGAAGGATTTCCCTTCTTCCTCGAAACGGTACCCCCGCCCCTGGTTCGGGTGGCTGATCGGAATGGGGGTAATGGTCATGCCGCCGATTTGGAAGGTTTCCTGACAGGTTTCCTGATAGCGGATGTCCGCCTCGATGTCCCCGAAATTCACAGGGAAATAGGGGGGGGCCATGACGGATGCGATCATTTCCCTGAAAGAGGAGCGCGTAAAGGGACAGCCGGCAAGGTCGATCCGCGTGTCGGTCAGGTAGATGGGCTTGAAAAAGGGGAACCCCATGACGTGATCCCAGTGGGTGTGGGTAAAGATCATCGTATAATTGTGACGGTTCTCGGTTAGAAGGCGGTTCCCCAGCCTGCGGATGCCCGTTCCGGCGTCGATGATGACGATGTGGTCGTCTTTCGTCCGGATTTCAAGGCAGCACGTGTCTCCTCCGTACCGCTCGTATTCCTTGCCCGAAACCGGAATGGAGCCCCGTGCGCCCCAGCAGCGGATCAACATATCATCCTCTCCCTTTGCAGTTTAGACAATTAGACGGAAATCCTTTTCCAGAAAAATGGACCGGCAGGCATCGACCACGGCGGGGTCGTAAAGGATCCCACGCTGAGAGAGGATCTCCGCCAGCGCCTTCTCCAGCCCCGGCAAAGGCCGGTAGGAGCGCGGCGAAGCCATCGCCTCCACCACATCCGCCACCGCCAGTACCCGCGCCCCCTGCAGGATCTCTTCTCCCCTCAGGCCCAAGGGATATCCCGAACCATCCATCCGTTCATGATGCTGCCAGACGATCCGCGCAAGGGGCCAAGGGAAATCGCCCTCTTTCAGCATATCGTACCCCGTCTGCGCGTGCGTCTTGATCAACTGAAACTCCGATTCCGACAACTTTCCCGGCTTGCCCAGGATCTCCGCCGGCAACGAGATTTTTCCGATGTCATGGATGAGGGCCGCCGTCCGGATCCCCGCGATCGCCTCTTCGGCAAGCCCCATCTCCGTCGCGATCGCCCGCGCCAGATCCGCCGCCCGTTTCTGATGGCCTGCCGTGAAAGGATCCTTGGCTTCGACTGCCAGGACCAATGTTGTTAACGTCGCCCCCATCGCCCGCCGCAGGTTGACCAACGTCCGATTCAGATTTTCCTCCGCCTCGCGGCGGTCGGTGAGCGACCGCTGAAGAGAGCCGGTCTGCTGCCGTACGGCCAGGGTCACTTGCGTCTGATAGCCTGCCGCAAGGCCGATCAGGATGGCGGTCAGGAAGGCAAGCGCAAGCGTGAGCCCCCGGAACTGAAGAAGGGGTCTCTCCACGGCCGCGCTCCATCCCCCGGCGGGAAGGGCCGTTAGTTTCCAGGTTCCATCCGGCAGATCGATCGGGAAGGAAACGGGGTTTCCCTCCAATGCAGCCTTTTTCCCGAAGAAGAGACGGCCGGAACGGTCCAGCAGGGCGATCTCCAGACCGCTCGGCGGGGAATCCAGGCCCGCCCGGGCGAGAATGGGGGGGAGGTCCAGGACGAGGGAGATCAGTCCCCACAAGTTTTCCTTCGCATAAACGGCCTGCCGGGCGACGAGTCCCAGCCCCTTGGGGCGCAGCGCATAAGGGCCGCTGATCACGATCCGGCGCGAGCGGACGGCGCGCTGGACATCGGCGCGGATTTTGGGGCGCGGATCGCGGATCAGATCATGTCCTGCGAGGCTTTCGCTGCTTCCCGCCGGGAAGAGAAACTGGGTGATCCCTTCGGGGGCGATGGAGAGGCTTTTGACGCCGCTCTCCCCGCTGAAAAGGCCGGCCGCATAGGCGGCGAATTCCACCGGAGAAATTTCCTGACCCACGCCGACCCGTCCGTCCACGAAGGTCTTGAGCCCCTTCAGGATGGCCAGTCGGCTGTTGATTTCTGCGCCGAGGGATCGACCCTGAACCGTCAGGAATTCACCGATCTGCGCCCGTTTTTCTGTGAGGAGCTTACCCTGGTACCATAGCCCCGTCCACCACCAGAAAGGCAGCAGCAGAATCAGCGCAAGCAGCGCGGCGATCACGGTCCTGCGGCGAGATTTGTTCTTCAACGGCGACTGGATCATGGGCGGCCCGACTTATGGAGGAAGGCGTGAAAAGTCCTCTCCGGTCTGTTTGTTTTGAGTTCAATATCCGTTTGTTCCTTTCCTGTCAAGAAATTAATCTTTAGCCCGGTTTCCGGATGCCATCGTAAAAATAGAACATTTGTGGATACAACTCCTTCAGGACGGCATCCTTCCCGTTGCCGCGACGAGACCTGAATTTCTGCCGAAACTTGGTAAATCGTCATTCCTGCGGAAGCAGGAAGCAGTCATTTCCGTGGCTTCATAGATTCCCGCTTTCGCGGGTATGGCGACTTTTTATGAAGTTGTCAGGCTTCTTTTTCGAACTTGTCCTTCTCCGCGCCGCAGACGGGGCAGACCCAGCCGGCTGGGAGCTCTTCGAAGCGGGTTCCCGGTTTGACGTTTCCCTCCGGATCTCCCTTTTCCGGGTCATAGACGTAGCCGCAGACCGTACAGACAAAGCGCGCCGCCTTCGCAACCGGGGCTGCGGGTTTCGGCGCTTCCTCTTTCTGGTACGTGGGGGCGTTTTTCGGGGCCTTGCCGCCTTTGACCTTATGGTAGTAAGCGTAGGTCATCGGTTCTGCCGCGGCGTCCAGGATGTCGCACTCCACGATCCGGCCGAGGAAGATCGTATGGGTTCCGCAGTCCATCTCGCCCACCACTTCCGCCTCGATGAAGGCGACGGCGTGGTCGATGACGATGGGGATCCCGGTCTTCCCCATCTGCGTCCGGACGCCTTCGAACTTGTCGATCTCCCGGCCGCACTTGAAACCGAACCGGCCGATCAGCGTCATCGGCGTTGCCTCTTCGAGGATGGAGACGGCGAAGAGCCGGCTCAAGACGATCTGCTCGTGGGTGAAGTTCTGCTTGTTGATGCTGACCGCGATGGTGGGCGGTTCCGAGGTAACCTGGAAGACCGTGTTGGCGATCTGACCGTTGAACCGTCCCTCTTTGCCTGAGGTGATTACGTAGAGGCCGTAGCTGAGCTTGTAAAACGCGGATTTGTTCATCGTCTCTCCTCTCTCTTCCTTATCAATAGTAGGGACAGCTCCCGATTATTTACTCCCAGCCTTGCGGCAGCTTGCGTGGGGGACAGATTTGAAATCTGTCCCCCACGCCGCAAGACTCCATCAAGGGGTCTTGGGAGGGCGGACCGATGGTCCCGGCGCCCGGGGCGGACGTTCACCGAAAATCCCCCGGCCGATCCGGACGATCGTTGCCCCCTCCTCGACGGCGATCGCATAATCCCCGGTCATCCCCATCGAGAGCTCCCGCATCTCCACGCCGGGGATCCCGTCGGTTTCGATCCGGTCTCGGAGTTCGCGGAGCGCCCGGAAGAAGGGTCGGGCCTCCTCCGGATCGTCGAACCAGGGGGGCATCGTCATGAGACCCCGGACCGAAAGGTTCGGGAGCGGGGCGACGGCCCGGACAAGCCGGACGGCGTCCGCGATCGGGACGCCGCTTTTCGTCGCCTCCCCGGCGACATTGACCTCGATCAGGATCTTCATGATTAGACCGGCCGCCCGGGCGTGCCGGTCGAGCTCGACGGCGAGTTCCAGCCGATCCACCGAGTGGATCATGTCGAAGAGGCGGACGGCGTTTTTCGCCTTGTTCGTCTGGAGCCGGCCGATCAGATGCCATTCACCGGATTTGCCGATCGTTTCGAGCTTTCGCTTCGCCTCCTGGACGTAGTTTTCGCCGATGATGTCCACGCCGGCCCGCACGGCCTCGACGATCCGGTCGTCGTGGACCGTCTTCGTCACCGCCATCAGCCGGACCGCGGAGGGGGGGCGGTGCGACCGGCCCGCCGCCTCCGCGATGATTTCCCGGACCTGCCGGATGTTATCTGCGACGTCCATGGTGAATGTTCTCGAAAAATGTTATCATTTTAGCAAATTACAAAACTCCCCATTCTGTCATTCCCGCGACGTGTCTGGGCGGGAATCCAGTTTGTAATGGCCATGAAATCATGGATGCCAGAGCAGAGCATTCGGGCATGACAAAACGTTTTGCAATGACCTCATTTTAATGGGGGACCGCTCCCTGCTGTCCCTACTTTTCAAAACGGATCGCCGCGACACGCTTCAGCGCGTCGACGACCTCGCACAAGGGGAGACCCACAACGTTCGAAAAGGAACCGCGGATCTCGCGGATAAAGCAGCCGCCCATCCCCTGGACGGCGTACGCGCCCGCCTTGTCGTAGGGCTCCTTAGTGCCCGTGTACCAGGCCATCTCATCCGGGGCTATCTTGCGGAAGAGGACTGCGGACTCCACGACCTCCCGGATCCGAACCCCCCGATTCGGCCGGGTGATGCAGAAACCCGTCAAGACCTCGTGCGCCCGATCGCTCAGTTTTTCAAGCATCTTCGTTGCTTCCTCCGGGGATCGCGGTTTCCCGAGGATCTCTCCCGCGACGACCACGACCGTGTCGGCGCCGAGGATCCAGGCATCCGGGTGACGCAGCGCGACGGAGAGCGCCTTTTCCTCGGAGAGACGCAGGACGTGTTCCCGAGGCGTCTCCTCCGGCCGGAAGGTCTCGTCGATGTTGCCCGGCATGATATCAAAATCGAGGCCCATGAGTTTCAGGATCTCGATGCGGCGGGGCGAGGCGGAGGCCAGGATGAGCCGTCCCGATATGGTGATTCCCATGCAAATTCCCCTCGATTTCCCCCTTCGCCGTCTGCAGATCTTATAGAGGAACGTCCGCACCCTGTCAAGCGTTCAACCGGGCGGGCCGCCGTCCGCAAGAAGAGAAAATTGCACTGGACATTTTCCTTTCTTCCGATTAAGAAAAAAGAAGAACAGTGAGAGAGAATCGGGGGAGTGACTGGTTTTTGGACTCTTTTTACGGGGGTGACTTAATGAACGGGAAAACAATCTTCGGCCTCCTGGCTGGTCTCATGCTGGTCTTTGTCCTTGCCTGGCCACTCGCGGCGGCGGAGCAGACGTTCGACTTGACCATCCCCGGCTGCACATCATGAGGGCCTTTCGCGAGGATAGGTTCTATCCTCAAAGGCGTGGACGGGATCATTGGGTTTGCAATCGCGGCGGAACATACGATCCGGGTCACCTTCGACGACCTGAAGACAGATCAGCAGAAAATCACCGATGCGCTTCTCCAGGGCGGCGTGGCCATCCCCGGGAAACCGGAACCCGGAACCCATAACAGAAAAGCCGTTTTCCTATAAATGAGCCCCCTTTTTGTCCCCCCTTTTTAATCTTCGACTTTTTACGAAGCCGGCATGATTTCCGTTACAGATATTCCTTTAAACCCTTCCTTTCGAGAATCTCCACGACCTTCCGGACATCCTGCGACTGGCCCCGGCGACAGATGAGGAGGGCGTCGTCCGTCTCGACGACGAGGAGGTCCCGGACGCCGACGAGGGCGACGAGCTTCCCCGGGCTGTGGACCAGGCAATCGTCCGCATCGATTCCGATCAAGCCCCCCCGGGCGACGTTCCCGTTTCCATCCTTTTCGGAGATCTCCCACAGCGCGTCCCAGCTTCCCAGGTCGGACCAGCCGAAATCCCCCGGAACGACCAGGACATCCTCCGCTTTTTCCATCACGCCGTAGTCGATGGAGACGGCCTTCTGCGCCGAATAGACTTCCCCGACGATCTCCTCTTCTCGTTCCGTTCCGAGCGCCTCACGGATCTGCAGGAGTCCCGCATGGAGTTCAGGCAAAAAACGTTCGATCGCGCTCAGGATCGTCGATGCCTTCCAGACGAACATGCCGCTGTTCCAGAGGAAGCGTCCCTGGCGCAGAAATTCCCTGGCCTGTTCAAGAGACGGCTTTTCCCTAATGGAGCGGACCCGGCGGATCTCCCCGTCCCCGCCGGCCGGAAAGGGATCGCCCTGCTCGATGTAGCCGTATCCGGTCTCCGGACCGGTCGGCCGGATGCCGATCGTGACGAGTGAGTTCCCTCCGGCCGCAACCTTGCCGGCCGCGTCCAAGACCCGCCGGAACGTGATTTCATCGCCGATCCGGTGATCGGAGGGGAGGACCAACATCACCGCGTCCGGGACGCGCTTTTGGATATGAAGTGCGGCGAGGCCGATACAGGGGGCGGTGTTCCGTCCGACGGGTTCGATGAGGATGTTTTCCGCGGGGATTTCCGGGAGCTGGCGGATCAACTCCGCCGCGTGGCTTCGGCCGGTGACGATCAGGGTACGCTCGGGCGGGACCAGCGGCCGGATCCGGTCCACGGTTTCGCGGATGATCGTCCGCTCGCCCTGGATGTCCAGCAGGTGTTTGGGCATTTTCTCCCGGCTTCGGGGCCAGAACCGCGACCCCTTCCCACCGGCCATGATGACGGCAAACATAAGTAATCCTCCTCGGGCGGATTTGTGAAGCGGCTGCCAACCTACCAGAAGCGGCCGGGATTATCAACCGGCGGCTTTACGAATAAGCAACTCCAAAATATTTCTCGCTCGTAATGACAAACAGAACCTTGTTCTTCCGGGTCATGCGTACTTTATGATTTAAGAAGGTAGCACATACAAATAGATGATTCGGAGATTTTTGGAAACTAAATTTCATTTAGCAATGCACTACATCGGGTAGCGGCCCACCATCCACTACCAGTGCGCTTTTTCGTTATAATTCAATCATTTCAAGCTAATCAAGTGCTTTTTTGTCGATACGATTTTACTGCTTAGAAGAGGAAGCTATCCATTTTTCACACGTACGCTTGAACCGGATGAACCTTTTAAAGTCCTTGCCTCACAGACGGAGGCCGCTCCGGGCCTTGTCCCGGCGGAAGAGTCCCGTGACAAGGTGATAGAGGGCGAAGAGCTCGAGCGAGAAGGGGATGTAGCCGAGGTAACCCGCAAGCGGCATTTCGAAGAGGTGAAATACGTCGGCGTACGGGATCCGGTAAGCCCATTTCGGCCACGAATAAAAATTCCACATCTCCCAGAAGAGGCCGCAGATGAGGCAGCCGACGGAAAGGGCGATCACCGGCCGCCAGTCGCCCCGGGACAGATCATCCAGCAGCGAGCGGTTTCCCAGCTTTACATTCAGCGGTTCGATGATGCAGAAAACGGAACCCCATACCAGCGGGAAGAAGAGCTCCGGCCAGGCGAGCACGAGGATCAGCATGAGACCGCCCGCGGCCGACAGACCGAGCAGCGTGGCGGGCGTCTTCCGGATGGCCGGGCCGGGGCCGAGTCGCCGCACCCATTCCCAGCTCCCCACCCACTCCGCCGTGCCGAAGACGGCGGGCATCACCGTGGAAAAACTGAGCGTGGAAAACGCCGCATATTCAAGGGTTGAGAAACTCTCCTTCCCGAGGTAGAGCCAATTCTGCGTCCGGAGGTTGATCCCTTCGAAGAGCCACCAGGCGGGGGCCGATACCAGGAAGAGTCCGGCCCAGACGCCGGGCGTCCGGGTGAGGAGGGAATGGCCTTTCCGCCAGAAGACAAGGGCGTCCGCGGTGAGGCCGTAACCGAGCCAGAGCGGGAAGAAGCCCCAGTGGGTGCGCGTCCCGGGGAGGGACCAGTTCAGGATCCAGAAGAGGGCGATCAGGATAAGACCGATCCACCCGTGGACCGGCCATTTTCCCGTTTGTCCCGTCTTCTCCCCGGCCATCTCACTCCTCCATCTTCAGGACGGAGCGGACGAGGTTTTCCGTTGTGTACTGACCGTTCGAGAGCGCCGCGAAGGCGTGTTCGCCGTCGATCTCCCGGCTCATCCGGATCTGCGTGACCTCTTCGAATGATGCGGTTTCGATCATCCTCTCCCTCCCCTTTGTTGGCGGCCCCTTACCTATCACATTCCGCGTGCGATCGGTAGGCCGGAAAAGGGTCCGCCCCGTGCCGCAGGAAAATTTCTCATGCAAAAGAAAAACGATTCTGTTATCGTTTCATCCGTTTTCGGGGAAGATGAAGATGGAATTTTTGCGAAGGGGTTCTGAATCGGAGGTGGAAAAGGGATGAAGAAGATTCTGGTGCTGCACGGCGTCAACCTGAACATGTTCGGGAAGCGGGACCCGGCCCAGTACGGGACCGTCACCCTCGATGAGATCAATCGGAAGCTGGAGGCGCTGGGGAAGGAGCTGGGCTGCGCCGTCGAAACCTTCCAGACGAATGATGAAGGGGCGATCTGCGGGAAGATCCATGATGCTTACCAGCAGAGGGTCGATGCCGTTCTCATCAACGCCGGCGCCTGGACGCATTACAGCTTCGCCCTGCGGGACGCCCTGGCCATTTTGACGGCGCCCATCGTGGAGATTCACATGTCCAACATCCACGCGCGGGAAGAATTTCGTCGTCATTCGGTCATCGCGCCGCTGGCCAAGGGGCAGATCGTCGGATTTGGTCTTCAGAGCTACCTCCTCGGCCTCCGGGCCGCCGTGGCGCTGCTTGATGAGGCATCATAGAGCAGCGAAAAGGTTCAGCGCCGCTCCAACAGGCTGTCAATGCCCCAGAACCGCCTTCTGATACAGACTGCGGAAGGCGCCCTGCGGATCGAATTTCGCCTTGAGTTTTTGGTAGGCAATACCGTTGTAAATACGCCAGAATTCGTCTTCCGGGAAGAAGGATGTCGAATAGAGCGACTTGCGGCCGCCAAGCCCGTTCACGACGTTTTCGATACGGCGATTGTAATGCCCCACGGTCTTGTCGGAAGAGGTTCGCACACTTCCCCAGAACCCGAAGTTCAGGTAGAGTGCGCCGGGTTGCATCGCATAGAGAGTCCAGTTCCCGGCGGCGTCAAGGGGGCGCACCGGGCAGATCCAGCAAGGTCGGATGTCGATCTCGCGAAAATAGAATTCGATGAATTCCAGCGATTTCCCGATCGGGATCTCGACATCCTGGATCACGGATTCGCATCGTTCGATAGGCAAATGCAGGATTTTGCGCATCACGTGCATACGTTCCGCAAACTGCCATCTCCGGTACAGGGATTGGATTTTCCAGTAGGAGCTGGAACGCAGCATCCAGCGTCCAAGCAGACGGCGCAGCAGGGGATTTTGCATGCCAAAGCTCCGCGAACACCAGAACCAGTCCGGATCCCATCGCCAGAGGAAGTCCCGCATGGTCAGGAGATCCTCACGGCGACTCCGCAGAGATTGGTAATAGATTTGCATGCCCTTGTAATCACTGACCGGGCCGCGATCATGGGTGAGTCGTGCCGTGGTGAGCGTAAAGTCATTGGGTGCGAAGGCGACCCCCTCGACGAAGTCCGGCGCCTGAGGATTCTGTCCGCAGGCTGCTTCCAGCGCAGAGAGAAATTGCGTGCATTCGGAGAAGCGTTGGTGGGTTAGCTTGACAAATGGACTTGCCGGCAGGAGCTTCACGCGCAGGCGCAGGATGTAGCCCAGGGATCCGTAGGAATTCGGGATGGCATGGAAGAGGTCCGCGTTCTCGTTGTCGGGACGACAGATCCGGATGGTCCCATCGCCGCAGAGGATTTCCATCTCCGAAACCATTTCGTGCACGAGCCCATGCCGGAAGGAGGAGGCTTCGATGCCAAGCCCGGAGACCGCGCCCCCGACGGTGATGGTCTTCAGCTCCGGAACCACGGGTGGGCGCAGGCCTTTTAAGAGAGTCGCGTCGGCAAAATCCTCGAAGGTGGTCATCCCTTCCACCTCGGCGGTTCGGTCTGCCGGATCGATCCCGATGACTCGGTGCAGGCGTCGGACATCGAGTGTTTTGGCGGCAGCTTCCTGGCGGGTGCGGAACAGGTTCGAGGTCTTCTTCGCCAGGCGGACCTGGCTGCCGGGACGGCTTGCCATGGCATGGGATAGCTCGCGGCAGGTCTTGTGATAGGATTCCCAGTTGTCGAAGAGGTCCGAGCGATTCCGGTCCATCAACGGACGCCTTTCCATCCGCCGCGGATTCCATCCTTCGAGAGCGCCAACTGCCAGAGCTGGATTTGCCGGCTGCGAAAGGCGCCCGCACACGAGAGGAGGTAATACCGCCACATGCGGTAGAAACGTTCGCCGTATTCCGCAAAGAAACGCGGCCAGGATTTCTCGAAGTTTGCATGCCACGCCATCAGGGTGCGGTCATAGTCGGCGCCGAAGCTGTGCCAGTCTTCCAGGACAAAGAGGTCATCCATCGCCTGACCAAGCTGTGCAGCCGAGGGCAGCATGCCGCCCGGGAATATGTAGCGGTCCATCCAGGCATCCAGGTGATGGACGGAACGGTTTCTGCCGATGGTGTGCAGCAGGAAAATCCCCCCCGGCTTGAGGCAGCGGTGGGCGAGTTCAAGGAATATCCGGTAGTTCTTGTAGCCTACATGCTCGCACAGGCCAATCGCGGCTACCTTGTCGAAGGCGCCCGTGGCTTCCCGGTAGTCCTGGAGGCGGAATTCCACCGGGAGGCCTTGGCACTTGACCCGGGCCCATTCGATCTGCGCGGCGGAAATGTTGTAGGCAACCACCTCTACGCCATAATGTTCCGCCGCATAGCGCGCAAAACCACCCCACCCGCATCCGAGCTCCAGGATTCTTTCGCCGGGCGCGAGGGCCAGTTTCCGGCAGATCAGGTCGAGCTTGGCCTCCTGGGCGGAGGCAAGGTCCGGGGCTGCCCCGTTCCAGTAGGCGCATGTGTATTGCATGTAGGGATCGAGCATGGCTTCATAGAATGCATTGCCGATGTCGTAGTGGACCTTGGCAACCATAAGCGAGCGTTGCTTGTTCTGCCGGTTGAGCAACCTCGCCTTGGCCACGCCGAAAAGTATGGCGGGGCTGGGGGGGACTTTCTTGTCGTGATGGGCGGAAAGCGCCCGGGCAAAGAACTGGTCCAGGGCCTCGCAGTCCCACAGGCCATCCATGTAGGATTCCCCAAGTCCGAGCGAAACATCGCCGGCGATACGATCATAGGCGGCGTCATCGTGGCATTGCAGATCCCAGGGGCGGCTGCCGTTGATGCGGATATCCGCTCTGCAAAATAGATCTTCGAGCCATTCCGGCAGTTTGGACATGTGTTTCCCCATCCTTTTTTAGTCGATGAGACCGGTTTCTTCCGGCACTACAGGTTGATGTTTGTTCCCTCCGTTTACCGCCTTGTTTCCCCGGCAGCGTCACAGGACTTCAAACATGACCGTACGTACTTTCGCATGGTTCTCGAAATCCGTCAATCATTGAGTTCATGAAGGCAGTTCCAGGCATTGCCATTACCCGCTATTTCGCTCATTCCAGCGCACCTTTAATTATCTTGACACACAAAAGCCATCTCCATATACTCGCCCCGCAACAGGCAGGTTTTTAGTGCGCCAAACCATACAATCACGGGGAGGGTCTTACGATGGGTAAAAAGTATGTGGTGCCCCTGAAAGAGGCGATTACTGGGGTTTTGCACGGCAGGGCGGGAACATTTCGCATCCTGATCGATGAAGAGACCAGCGGCGCCAAGCACTTCTCGCTGCTTGTCAATACCATGAACGCCGGGGTGACGGGCGACGAACACAAACACGATGTGGAGCATTGCTGGTACATCCTCTCCGGAAAGGGGACGATGCACATGGACGGCAAGTCTTTTCCCATCGAACCCGATATGGCGGTTTTTGCCCCGGCCAACATGTTGCATAAGATCGTTGTCGATCCTGCCCAGGAACTCACCTACGTAGTCATCTATGCACCTCCGGGGCCCGAACAGAAACTCAAGCAACTTGGGGAGCACGCCTTCGATTCTCCCAAATAGGGACTGGCGCTAACCGTTGGTCCCGTATTCCGCGGGGACGCGCGGGAAGCGGAATGCCCATGAGGCTCCATTAAACAACCGTAAGAACATGTGCGAGGCGAAGATGGCTGAATATGTAAAGCTGGATGAACTGTCAAGATTACTGGTTGTGCCGCCCAAGACGGGGCATTTCACCGATGTCGTCACCGATACCGCGTATGAGAAAGGACTGGCGATCAATTTCGGCATTAATGAGCAGGTCTGCGGGTCGAAACGAATTGTCATGGGCAGGACCGTGATTCCGCCGCACACCGCCAACGAACGGCACGTGCACCTGAGCGCGGAAGCGGCCATGTACGTGATAACGGGAACGATGATTCTCTTCCTGGGACCGGAGGCGAAGATCGTCAAGTGCCCTGCGGGGACCTTTGTCTTTGCGCCGGAGGGGGTCATTCACGGCGTGGCGAACACAAGCCGGACGGAAGAGGTGGTGCTGGTGTTCGCGTACGGCGGGGTTCCCTCCAAGGAAGCCGCGCGGATCGTCTTTATCGACGATTCGGGAAATACCTATCCGCCCGCGGGATGGGATCGGGAGGAATAACCGATGGCGGAAGGGAAAAAGAGGTACCGGTTTTTATTCATTCAGCCGTTCGAATTGTCAACCGGCGGCAAGTTTGCGGACAAGTATCACTCCGCCGAGCTCTCAAAGGAGAAGCGTCTCCGGATGGAATACCTCAACATCCGACCGCTGTTGGAGGATGTCGAATGGGATTTTCACGGAGGACCGGCCCCGCCGTACGGGGATTGGGCGGTGGAGACCCGCGAGGAGTTTGCCCACGTGGCGGCCGCCCGGCTGCCGATTGTCCGTGAGGCCTGCGAGAGCGGAAAGTACAACGCCATCATCCTGCTCGGCGGCGGCGAACCGGGGTTCATGGAGTCCCGGGAGATCGCCCGGAGGTATGGCATACCGGTTACGGCCTGCGCCTTCTCCCAGATGCACATCGCCTCCATGCTGGGCAACAAGTTCAGCGTGATCGATTTTACCGAGACGCACAACATGTTCTATTACGACCTGGTCGTCCGCCATCGCTTTACCGACCGGTGCGCCTCCATCCGGAACATCAACTTCTACCACGCCCGGCCCGGGCAGAAAGACGAGAACACCATCGACCAGGAGCGGGACAAGGCCCTCCGAGGCGAACCGTCCGCGGCGGTCGAACGGGCCGTCGAGGAGGCGGTGGCCGCGATCGAAGAGGATGGCGCGGAGGTCATCACCTTCGGGTGCTCGGATGTTTTCTGGCTGCAATCTTTTCTTCAAAAGCGTCTGAACGAAATGGGATGGGAACTGCCCGTCCTGGAGGGGTACAGTTGCGCCATCGTGCTGGCCAAACTGTTTGTCGATCTGGGGGTCGATGCCAGCGGACTCAAGTTTCCGGGTGAACGCCCGAAACAGTGGCGGAGAAAAAAAATCTTTTAAAGGAGGGAAGAAAATGAGCAAGCGCTTTCTTTCAACGATGATGTTGGCCGGCCTGATCGTGTTCGTCTGTTTGTTCGGGACGCTGGTGCAGACCGCCACAGGGGCCGAGAAGGAGTTCCCGACCAAGCCCGTGACCCTCATCATCCCGGTGGGGGCGGGCGGATCTCACGATCTGACGGCGCGCGCCGTCACCAGCGTGGCAATCAACTACCTTGGACAACCGATCATCATTCAAATCAAGCCCGGCGGCGGCGGCGCCATCGGCTCCGAGATCGTGGCCAAATCCGCTCCCGACGGCTACACCCTGCTTTTCGGCGGCATGGGGTGGAGCACCACCTATCCCGCCATTGAAGGCCGTTCCAAGGGACCGGACGATCTCATGGCCGTCTGCCGGATCAACTACAGCCCGACCATCATCGCCGCTCGCCCCGATCTGCCGTTCAAAACCTTCAAGGAGATGCTGGCATACGCCAAGGCCAACCCCGACAAATTGATCTTTGGCAATACCGGACCCTGGGGCCAGGCCGACCTCCCCTGGAAGATGATCGGCAAAGAGACCGGAATCAAAACGAAGAACGTACCCTACGACGGCGGCGGCCCCGCGCTTCTGGCGGTCCTTGGCGGACACGCGGATATGACCGGGGGGTTAATCACCGCCCTTCTTCCGCACATCCGATCGGGAAAGCTCCGCGCCCTGGCCACCCTCGACAAGAAGCGTGAGGAGAAACTGCCCGACATTCCCACCGCCAAGGAAGAGGGGGTGAATGTCGTTAATCTCATGTGGCGGGCCGTTCTGGCGCCCAAAGGCACCCCCCGCCCCGTGATCGACAAACTGGCCCACGCCTTCAAGCAGATGACCGAGGACAAATCCGTGATCAGCATGATCAAGCAATTTGGGGATGAAATCCAGTACCTCGGCCCTGACGAATTCGGCAAGCTCTGGCGGGAAGAGTTTGAAAACCAGCGGGAACTCGGCAAGTCCTTAAAGAAATAGATCGACCTTTTCCGGGCGGTGAGAGGAATGCGGAAACCGGGAGAAATCATCGCAGGGCTTTGTTTCCTGGCCATCGGGATCGGCTTTACGGTCGGCGCCGTCAAGCTGCGGATCGGGGCGCCCACCGAGCCGCAGCCCGGCTTTTTCCCGTTTTGGGACGGGGTGATTCTGATCGCGCTTTCTGCGGTATTCCTCTTCCAGGCCTGGGGCGGACGGGCGGGCGAGAGCCACGCTTTCGGCAGGCTGGGAGGCCCCGCCGTTGTCGTCCTGGCGCTTATCCTGTACGTGGCCGCGATGGAAACGGTGGGATATGTCATCACCACCGCGCTCCTTTCGGCCGTGGTCCTGAAAGTTCTGGAAACGAAACCGCGGGTGCTCGTCCTTATGAGCCTGATCCTGGCGGTCGCGAGCTATCTGATCTTTGATCGCCTGTTGGGGGTGACCCTGCCCCGCGGGCTGCTGGCGGCGTTCTTTTAAGGGGGAACGATGGATTTTTTCCAAAATCTTGCCGGCGGATTTGCCGTGGCCCTCTCCGCGTCGAACCTCTTCTACTGCGCAATCGGGGCGATCCTGGGCACGGCTATCGGCGTTCTGCCGGGTCTCGGGCCTCCCGCAACGATCGCCCTTCTGCTGCCGGTGACCTTCAAGATGGATCCGGTCTCGGCGGTGATCATGCTGTCGGGCATATTCTACGGCGCCATGTACGGCGGCTCCACGACTTCGATACTTCTGAACATCCCCGGGGAAGCGGCCTCGGTTGTGACGTGCCTCGACGGATACAAGATGGCCCGGAATGGAAGGGCCGGAGCGGCCTTGGGCATCTCGGCCCTCGGCTCCTTTATCGCCGGTTCGCTTGCCCTCCTTGGGGTATCGATCCTGGCCCCGACCCTTGCCTCCTTTGCCCTGAAATTCGGCCCCCCCGAATACTTTTGTCTCGTGCTCCTCGGTCTGATGATGGCGATCTATCTCTCCGAGGAATCGGTTCTGAAGGGCCTGATGATGGGTCTTCTGGGCCTTCTTCTGGGCGCCATCGGCCTCGATCCGGTCTCCGGAAGCGAGCGGTTCACCTTCGGCGTGAGCCGGCTGACGGATGGCATCGACTTCGTGGTGATGGTCATGGGCCTCTTCGGTCTGGCCGAGATCCTGTGCAACCTGGAGACCCCCGAAAACAGGGAAATCTTCAAGACGGCGCTCAAGGGGCTGCTCCCCACCCGTCAGGACTGGCGGCAGTGCTGGGCCTCGGTGATGCGGGGCTCCATCCTCGGCTTTTTCATCGGGGTGCTGCCCGGCGGAGGGGCCATCATCAGTTCTTTTGCGGCCTACGCCGTGGAAAAGCGTCTCTCCAAGCATCCCAAGCGTTTCGGCAGCGGGGCGATTGAGGGCGTGGCCGCGCCCGAGGCGGCCAACAACGCGGCCTCCACCTCCTCGTTCATTCCTCTCTTGACATTGGGGATTCCCGGAAATGCGTCGATCGCCATGATCTTCGTTGCCTTGATGATCCACGGTATCCGGCCGGGGCCCCTCCTGCTCCAGGAGCATCCGAATCTCTTCTGGGGCGTGATCGCCTCCATGTATATCGGCAATGTCATGCTCCTGGGACTCAATCTGCCCCTGATCGGCTTCTGGGTGCGGATGCTGAAAGTCCCCTACCGGTATCTGGCGGTGGTCGTCGTTGTCATTTGCGTCATCGGGGCCTACAGTGTGAACAACTCGACCTGGGATGTGGGCGTGATGGTGTTTTTCGGCGTCGTGGGATACCTGCTGCGCAAGTTCGCCTTTCCGGCTTCCCCTTTTATCCTGGCCATGATCCTGGGTCCCATGTTAGAGAAGACGCTCCAGCAATCCCTGATCGCTTCCGGGGGCGATTTCCTCACGTTTCTCACCCGGCCCATTTCGGCCTCCCTGCTCGTGGCCGCCAGTTTCCTCATACTGACGCCGGCCGCCAAGCAGATATGGAAGAAATACCGTTCCTTGCAGGGCGGTTGAACATTCCCGTTTCCCGAATGCCACGATACACCACCGGCCTCTCCATCCCCGGCATAACCTCAATATTTACGTTGGACGGGGGTTTACCTGAGAAAGTCTCCCGGGGCATATAGGGATAATCAAATTATCGGGCTGTCAGCGACATGTTTCACCCTCCCTTTTCTGAATCGTTCCCGCATCCTGCCCTTGGTCGATCGGGAGGCCGTCTTTGCCCTGAAGGGCGGGACGGCCATCAATTTCTTCTTCAGGGATCTTCCGCGCGTTTCCGTCGATATCGACCTTGTCTATCTTCCCGTCGGCGAGCGCGATTTGTCGATTCGCGAGATCAGCGACGCCTTGGTCCGGATCTCCCGGAATGTCGAGAGCCGGATTCCGGGGACGAAGATTGTTCCCAAGAAGATCAAGGGGTCCGATCTTTGGAGCGGCTGTTCGGTTCAAAGGGAGGACGCGACGATCAAGATTGAGCCGAATCTGGTCATGCGCGGATCGCTCTTTCCCCCCGGAACGTAGGAGCCTGTCCCCGAGGGCCCGGAGCGTATTTGAACTTTCCGTGGAGTGTCGAACACTTTCGGAAAATGAGCTGTACGCGGGGAAGATCTGCGCCGCCTTGGATCGCCAGCACCCACGGGATCTCTTCGACGTCCTGATGCTTCTCAGAGCGGGGACCTTCAACGACGCCATGCGAAAAGCGTTTATCATGATCGGAGAGCTTTGCAAAATACCCCACTTTGTCATTCCCGTGAAAGCGGAAATCCGGAAGGTCTTTAAAAGACTGGATTCCTGCTTCCGCAGGAATGACGATTTGCCGAATTTCAGGAGTACAAAGCTCTCGACCGGGAAATGGGGTAGGGGTTGATCAATGGATCGTCAGCTCGGAAAACAGATCCAGTATGCCGCCATCGGCGGTGTAGAAAAACAGTTGATGAGCCGCAACCTGTTGGCGTTTGTCCGCGGCTTCTTTGAGCACAGGCACAATTTCGATGGTGGTTACATCCAGCCACCGGCCGTCCGTCTTTATCCGCACCACGGCGCCCTGTTCATTGCGTTCATGAGGGATGGCGTAAGAGGTCAGAACTTGCGCCACGAAATCGTTCCGTTGTTTGACCACATCAGCGGCCCTCTGGTTCAGAGCGCGGAGTTTGCCGTATTCCTGGGCGTGCAGCGCAGGCAAATCAACGGCAAAAAGAATCAAGGCCAGCAAATAAACAGAACTTTTCACGATACACCCCTTCCGTTTCGAGCTACTGGGCACGGCAAAGCGATGATCCGGGTTTCCGGTCCGCCGGGTTTATATGAAAATCCCCCCATCCCCCCTTTGTCAAAGGGGGGTAAGGGGGGATTTTCATGCTTCGTTGTGTCCATGCTGGGCATGGGGGTTATACCGATTTGGCGAAGGGGAGATCGGGATCCGGCAGCGGTGTGTTGAAGGCCAGATGAACGGTGCGCTCGCCGCTGCCGTTCCAGTTGCGATGGCGAACACCGGCCGGGAAGACAATGAGCGAGCCGGGAGCGCAATCGTACTGCTTACCCTCGATCTCGACGCTCATTGTACCGCTCAGGATATAGAAGATCTGATCCACTTCGTGGACGTGCATGCCGGCCGGGGAGCCGCCGCCGGCGGGCGTTTTGATGCAATTGATCGTGCAGTTTCGGGCGCCCGACGTGTGATCAAACAGCCTCTGGGTCAGGCGCTCGTCGGCGCCGCTCTTGTCAATGGCCGCAAAATCTACGGTGCGAACGTATTCCATGGAGTCCTCCCTCCGACATCATTGTTGATAAAAACGGGTTCTCGCGGTTCAAGTAGCGGTTCAAGTATAGGAAGGAGATGTCGCTGTGTCAACAGAATTAAACCGCAGCGTGGCCATCGAGGGAAAGACTTGGCGGCGGTGATGGGGAAAGATATTTTATACATATACGCTTAAACCGGATCAACAGGACAGGTTCCATGAGGAATTGAAATCACGCGGATGAAGATCCTCTTGTGAGGCGACGGCGGATCGCACCGAAGGCGGCGGTGATCTCCGGGCTATGGAAGAGGAAGGCGGCGGCGAAGAAGGCTGCGCCGCCGCCGGCGACGCTAAGGACGAGGTGGATGAGCCGTACGTTGAAAGGGCCGGTCGTGTTCCAGGGGAAGATCAGACCGACGAAGAGGATGGCCCCCAACATGACGAGCGAGGCAACGGCGGTCTTGCGGAGGGAACGGTAGAATTCCCGGTCTATGAGTTTCCCGATCCTCCTTCTCAGGATGACCCAGAGCATCCCCACGTTCACAGCGGAGGCGATCGAGGTGGCGAGCGCCAGTCCGCCGTGCTTAAGCGGGAACATCAGAACGAGGCTGAAGAGGACGTTGACGATCAGGGCGACGATCGCGGCCATCATCGGGCTTTTCGTGTCCTGGAGGGAGTAGAAGGCCGAGACGATGATCCGGATGGTGGAGAAGGCCCAGAGGCCGACCGCGTAGCAGAGGAGGGCCTGCGCCGTGAGCAGGGTCGATTGAACGCCGAACTCGCCCCGCTGGAACAGAACGGAGATGATCGGAACCCGGAGCGCGATCAGGGCGACCGTCGCCGGGATCGTGATGAAGAGGATGATCCGGAGCGAAAAGGCTATCGTCCGCTTCAGCTCCTCGAACCGGCCCTGCGAGACCTGCTCGGAGAAGCTGGGGAGCGTCGCCGTCCCCACCGCGATTGCGAATACCCCGAGGGGGAGCTCGACCATCCGGTCGGCGTAGTAGAGGTAGGAGACGCTCCCCGTCGGGAGAAACGACGCGAGAATCGTCCCGATAAAGACGTTGATCTGGTAGATTGCCGCCCCGAACGCCGCGGGGAGCATCAGCAGGCCGATCCGCCTCACCCCCGGATGGCGGAAATGGAAATTCGGCTTCAACCGCACCCCCATCCGGACGAGAAAAGGCCATTGCATGGCGAGCTGGAGCACGCCGCCCGCCATGACGCCGATTGCGAGCGCGGTGATCGGCTCCCGGAAAAATCCCCGGAGGGTCAACGCGGCCACGATCATCGCGAGATTGAGGACGACGGGGGCGAGGGCCGGCGCCGCGAAGTGCCGGAGCGAATTGAGAATCCCCATGCAGAGGGCGACCAGCGAGATCAGAAAGATGTAGGGGAACATCAGCCGGGTGAGGAAGACGGCGAGGTCATATTGGGCGGGCATTTTGACGAAGCCGGGCGCCATGATCGTCACGATGAGCGGCGAGAAGAGGACGCCGAGCAGCGAGACGGCAACGAGGAGGATCGACAGCGCGGTGAAAACGATGTCGGCGAGATCCAGCGCCTCCTTCCGGGAGCGGTTTTTCAGGTATTCCGTAAAGACGGGGACGAAGGAGACGGTCAGCGACCCCTCGGCGAGGAGACGCCGGAGGAGATTCGGAATGCGGAAGGCGACGAAGAAGGCGTCCGTCGTGAGCCCGGCGCCGAACAGGCCGGCCACGATCATGTCCCGGAGGAAACCGAAGATGCGGGAGAGCATCGTCGCCATTCCTACAACGCCCGCCGCCCGGACGACCCGCGAATTTTCGGACCCGTGCCCATCCGCCATATCAGCGCTCCTGCAACCCGTTGATCAACACATTTTCCCGAAGGATGTCAGCCTTCCCGCGGTCTCATCCCGCCATGCAGAGCGCGGCGACGGCCTCCGGCCGGATGCCTGCGACGACGACGGTCTTGGTCCGCGAGGCATGGCCGGCGATGATCGCCACCCGCCCTTTTTTCACGCCGAGCGTTTCGGCGAGCAGGCGGATGCACTCTTCGTTGGCCTTTCCCTCCACGGGGGGCGCCGTGATCCGGAGTTTGAGCGCGTCGCCCTGGACGCCCGCCACCTCGCTACGGGATGCCCGCGGGACGACCCGGACGCGGAAGATGACGCCGGCGGCGGTTTCTCGAATCGATATTGACGATCCGGCCATACCGGTCACCGAAAAGAATACGAAAGCTGCATCAGGCTCGGCACCAGGAAGCTCTGGAGGAAGACGATTGCGAGCAGGATGATCATGGGCGAAAAGTCGATCCCCATCCCTCGAAGGGGAATCCACCGCCGAACAAGGGCCATCAATGGTTCCGTGACCTGGTAAAGAAGGCGGACGATCGGGTTGTAGGGATCGGGATGGATCCAGGAGAGGACCGCCCGGATGATGATGATCCACATGTAGAGGGTCAGCGCGATATCGATGATCCGGGCGACGGCGGCGATGAAATTTCCGAGGACAAACATGGATTGCTTACTCCTTCGTCCCTCCCGCGGGGGAAGGAGACAACGCTTGGGTTACGGTCTAAGCCGGCAGCAGGCGGCCCATGCCGCGGGCCTCGCGCTTTTTCACGCCGGCAGCGCGTTCACGAAATCCGTCAGGGCCGCGTTGAAGGCCTCCGGGTTCTCTAACATGACGAAATGCCCCGCTTGCGGAATCAGGGCGAGGCCGGCCCCGGGGATGTGATCCCGGAGGTACTCGGACAGGGCGGGCGGCGTCATCTTGTCGTCGGCGCCGCAGAGGATCAACGCGGGGATTCGGATCCTCGCGACCGCCTCGGTGATGTCCAGTTTGCTGCACGCAAAGAAATCGCCGTAGATGATTCCGGGGTTCGCCCGGGAGAGATTTTCCGTGACGAAATCGGAAAGCCGCTCCCGGTTTTCCTTTGCGAGCGAGAATTTGGCGGCCATGCCGATGATTGCGGCCGGGTCCTTTTTCAGCCCCTCCAGGATGAGCGGGTTGACGGGCATCCGGACCCCGCCGCCCACGGGGACCGCCGCCGCGGCCACATCGCCATGCCGGATGGCGAAACTGAGGCAGATGGCGGCGCCGAGGGAGTGGCCGATCAGGACCGGTTTTTCGATCTCGAATCCCTCCAGAAGCCTCTTTACCCACGCCACGTATGCGGAGACATCCTCTTCCCCCGGTCCGTCGGACTGTCCGTGGCCCGGCAGGTCCATGACCGCAATATTGAACCCATTCTGCAGGGGGGTGAACTGCCGGATCCAATCGGTGTGATTCCCGCCGGAGCCGTGGATGAAGACAAGCGTCTTCCGGTCGGCCCGAAAGCCGCCGTCGTTTACCCAGCAGGCCAGTTTGCGCCCGCCGATTTCTCTAAGATCGATCATGGCGGTTCCTCCTTTATCTTCGAAATTGGAGTTCATGCCTATCACAACCAAGCCCGCTTGTGCAATGGGAGAAATCGGGGGGAGGCGGTCTCCCGTTTTCTTCTTGTTGACAGAAAGCAGAAAATGGGCGAGGAGGAAAGAAACTATTCTGAAGGAAGCCAAGGAGGCAGGAGATGCTGAAAGGAACGAGAATCGCGGTGATCGGCGGGGGAAAGATGGGGGGCGCCCTGATTCAGGGAATGATTGCCGGCGGCCTGGTGAATGCGGAGGCCGTGACGGTGGCGGACACGGATGAAGCGAGGCTTGCGGTGCTTGTGAAGACCTACGGGGTCAACGTGACCACCGACAATCGGGAGGCGGCGCGGGAGGCCGGTCTGGTGATCCTCGCCGTCAAACCGCAGAACATGGCGGAGGTCCTCGCGGGATTGGCCGCTGCGATGGTCCCAACGGCGCTGGTCATTTCGATCGCGGCCGGAATTTCCACGGCCTTCATCGAGGAGCGCCTCGGAGAGGGGGTGCGCGTTGTCCGGGTCATGCCGAACATGCCGGCGCTGATCGGCGAAGGGGCGGCCGCCATCGCGCCCGGCAGCCACGCCACCAAGGCGGACCTGAAACGGACCCGGCACATCTTCGATGCCGTCGGGATTACCGTCGAGGTTGCGGAAGATCTCATGGATGCCGTAACAGGACTCAGCGGGAGCGGCCCCGGTTACGTCTTTCTCATCGTCGAGGCCTTTGCGGATGCAGGCGTCCGGATGGGGCTGCCCCGGGAGACCGCTCTGAAACTGATCGCGCAGAGCCTCCTCGGGGCGGCGAAACTCTGCCTTCTCGGGGAAAAGCCCCCTGCGGAGCTCCGGGCCATGGTGACCTCCCCCGGGGGAACGACGCTCGCCGGTCTCAAGGTCATGGAGGAGGGAAAGCTCCGGGAGATTCTGATGGCGGCGGTGGAGGCGGCGACGAACCGTTCCGCGGAGTTGGGCGGCCGGAAATAGCCCGTCGTTTGAATCCCTTCGAGTCGATTACTCCTCCAGGGCCTCGAAGATCTTCTTCAGCCGGAGCAAGGGATCGTCGGGATTCCCGCTTCCCTTGCCCGGACTCTCCGGCGGGGTGTTGCCCTTGGAGAGCTCCGAAGGGCGTGATACGCCGATCTTCGGCGCCGAGGGCTCGACGGCGGCAAGCGGCGGCTTGATCCGGACCGTTTCCCGCGGCGGCGCTTCGGGCCGTTGTTCCGCTGAAGACGGCTGTGGCGCAGCCGATGAGGTTTCCGCCGGTTTTCCTCCCGGTGTCCTCCGCCGGTGACGTGATCGCCGGCGGGGCCTCTTTTTCGCCGTCTCGAGCGCGGGCTCGATGTTTTCCACTGCGGACTCTCCCTTTGGCGGGGGTTCTTCCTCTCTCGGTTTTTCTTCCTTGGGCAAAACCTTCTTCGGGGCGCCCTTTCTGCGTGGTCCCCTTTTCGCTGCCGCCCTTTTTTGACCCTCTTCTCTGGGTTCGATTTTCTCCGGCTCTTCCGCCGTTTCGGGCGCCGGCGTTTCCGCTTCCTCCGCTTCCGGTTTCTCCGGCTCCTCCGAGACCTTCCGGAGGTGATTGGTCTGCCCCGGGGCCAGCGGCGTCTCCCGCTTCGTCGTTTCGATCTTCCACTCGTCCCAGGCCATGTCAGGGCTTCCGGTGATATGGATCGACATGTCGTAGTCGTTCTCAATATGGTTGATCTCCGCCCGTTTCTGGTTCTGGAGGTAGTCGGCCACCTCATGGGGGACGCTGATGCTGATCAGGGAGGAGGACCCCTTGACCGCCTGCGTTTCGATCTTCCGGTAGGCGGTCAGGGCCGTGTATTCGAGGGAGGGGCGCACCCCCCGACCCCGGCAGAAGGGGCAGGGCGTGTAGCTGATCTCCTGGATCGTCGATTGCTTCTTCTGGCGCGAGAGTTCCAGGATGCCGAACTTGGAGATGTGGGAGAGCTGGATCCGCGCCCGGTCCAGGGCGATGGCCTTTTTGAAGATCTTCTCCACCTCCGCGTTGTGCTTGTTGTCCATCATGTCGATGAAGTCGATGACGATCAGCCCCCCGAGGTCGCGCAGACGGAGCTGACGGGCGATCTCTTCCGCCGCCTCCGTGTTCGTCTGATAGGCGGTTTCCTCAACGTTCCGCTTGTGGGAGCCGCGGCCCGAGTTGACGTCGATCGTGATCATCGCCTCCGTCGGGTTGATGATCAGATAGCCGCCGGACTTCAGATCAACCCGGTCCTGGTAGATCACGCGGATCTGATCCTCGAGCTGGTATTTGTCGAAGAGGGGGGTCTTTTCCTTGTCTAACTTGATCATCTTGAGATTCCGGGGGGCGACGGCCTTGCAGTAGGCCTTTACCTGGCGGAAGGTTTCCAGGTCGTCAACGAGGATCTCCTCGATGTCCGAGGTGAAGTAATCCCGCAGCGAGCGGACGCCAAAAGCGCTCTCCTGGTAGATCAGGGCGGGCGCTGCCGTTTCGGCGGCCCCTTTCTGGATCTCCTTCCAGAGACGGGAGAGGTGCTGGTAGTCGCGGGCCAGCTCCTGTTTTGTCCGGTTCATTCCGGCCGTCCGGACGATGAACCCGACCCCCTCTTCGGTCTTGATCTGTTCGACAAGTTCCTTGAGCCGCTTGCGGTCCTCCTCGTCCTCGATCTTCCGGGAGATGCCGCTGCTCTCCTTGTTGGGGAGCAGAACCAGGTAGCGTCCCGGCAGGGAGATGTAAGCGGTCAGCAGGGCGCCCTTGCGTTCGCCGACCTCCCGGAGGACCTGGACGAGGACCTCCTGGCCGGGCTTGAGCGTGGATCTCGCGCCCTCGTGGCCGCCGTTTGTATCCGTGAAGTAGTTGGAGCTCACGTCGCGCAACGGGAGAAAACCGTCCTTGTGACCGCCGTAGTTTACGAAGGCGGCCTGGAGCCCCCGCTCCACCTTCATTACGAGCCCCTTGTAGATATTGCCGGTAATCGGCTCCCTTACGACCATCTGGATGTTGAATTCGACCAGTTTGCCGTCTTCCACGATCGCCATGCGCTTCTGCTCGAGGTGGACGGCGTTGATCAGCATCTGTTTTTTCATAAAGATCCTTTCTATATAAAGGTGGATACATCGCCTTTTCCTGCTCGGATGACCTCAATTCCTTCGGCAAGGAGGCTGACCACGCTGGACGGCGCCGCGGCGATGATGCCGCCGTCGATGATCATGTCCACCCGTTTGCCGAAGAGCTCTTCGATCATGCGGGGGTCGCTGAGGAGCTCGCTTCCCCCGTCCTTGACGCTGGTGCTGATCACCGGCGATCCCATCTCGGTGACCAGGGCCTGGCAGATCCGGTTGTCGGGAACCCGGATGCCGGTGGTCTGCCGCTTGGGGAGGATGATCTTGGGAACGAGCCGGGAGGCCTCGAGGACAAAGGTATAGGGCCCCGGGAGGAGACGTTTCATGATCTTGTAGGCGTCGTCGGAGACCCGCGCGTATCGGCTGATGTCCTTGAGGTCGGCGCAGATGAAGCTGAGAGGCTGCCTCCGGTCGCGGCGCTGGATCTCGTAGATCCGCTCGATGCCCTTCTTGTTGAACAGATCACACCCCATCCCGTAAACCGTGTCGGTCGGGTAGATGACAATCCCACCGCCGCGGAGAATCTCCACCGCCCTGCGGATCAGCCGCATCTGGGGGTTCTGATTGTTGATGGCGATCAGCATACCGTCCCTGCCCGACGCCGGGAAGCATTCCCAGCTCTTGACAACTCTATCTATCAGAAACAGGGACGATGATCAATGAAACTCTTTTTGAAAGAAAATCATTCCCGGTCGTTCTTGTTCAGGTTTTCCTTGCTCAGTTTGTACTGGATGCTGTCAACCAGGGCCTGCCAGCTTGCCTCGATAATATTTTCCGAGACGCCGATGGTGCTCCACATCTCGTTCCCATCCCGGGAATCGAGGAGCACCTTGACCTTGGCCGCCGTCCCCTCGCTTCCCTCCACAATCCGCACCTTGAAGTCGACGAGGTGCATCTCATTGATCTGAGGGTAGAACTTCGTCAGGGCCTTTCGGATGGCGTTATCGAGCGCATTGACCGGGCCGTTTCCCTCCGCCGCGGTCAGCTCCTCTTCGTTGCCGACCGAGATTTTGATCGTCGCCTGGCAGAGGGAGGGGTTGTTCCTGGTTTTCCCATTCGTCACGCTGAAACATTGAAGGGTGAAGGGCTCACGGAAGGCGCCGGTGATCTTCTTCATCAGGAGTGACAGAGATCCTTCCGCCGCGTCGAACTGGAAACCTTGGTTTTCCAAGCGCTTGATCTCCCTGACGATCTTCCGGCTCGTGGCATCGTGCTCCCCGAGTTCGATGCCGAGCTCCTTCGCCTTGAAGGCGATGTTGCTCTTTCCCGCCAATTCGGAGACCAGCACCCGTTGATGGTTGCCCACCTGTTCCGGCCGGATGTGCTCGTAAGCCTGGGGGTTTTTGGCGATGGCGTTCACATGGACGCCCCCCTTGTGGGCGAAGGCGCTCCGCCCGACGAAGGGCCGGAAGGGAAGGGGGCGGACGTTGGCCACCTCGCCCACGTAGTGGGAGAGGGTTGTAAGCTGCTGGAGGGAGCTCTCCGGGAGACACCTCCGGGCCATCTTGATCTGGAGGTTGCCGATGACGGAGATCAGATCGGCGTTGCCGCACCGCTCTCCGTAGCCGTTCACCGTCCCCTGGACCATGGGCGCCCCTGCCAGGACGGCCGCAAGGGTGTTGGCAACGGCGAGACCGCAATCGTTATGGGCATGGATTCCGAGCTGCCCCGCCGGAATGATGGCGGCGGCCTTCCGGACGGCCGCGATCAGGTCATGGGGCATGGCGCCGCCGTTTGTGTCGCACAGGACGATCCGGTCGGCGCCGGCGTCGAAGGCGGCCTTCAATGTGGAAAGGGCGTACGCGGGATTGCGCCGGTATCCGTCGAAGAAATGTTCCGCATCGAAGATGACCTCCTTGTCTCGGGCTTTCAGATAGGCGACGGAATCGCGGATCATCTCCAGGTTTTCCGTAAGCGGGATGCCGAGGATTTCCGTGACGTGGAGATCCCAGCTCTTTCCGAAGATGGCGACGGCCGGCGTCCCGGCTTTGAGCAGGGCGCGAAGGTTCCGGCAGTTCTCGGGCCGGACGCCCGGCTTCCGCGTGCTCCCGAAGGCGGCCAGGCGGGCGTGCCGGAAGGATTGTCCCTTCGCCATCTCGAAGAAACGGACGTCCTTGGGGTTGGAGCCGGGCCACCCCCCTTCGATGTAGTGGAATCCCATGTCGTCCAAGCGGTGGGCGATCCGCAGCTTCTCCTCGGCCGAAAAATTGACCTGCTCCCCCTGCGTACCGTCTCTCAGGGTCGTGTCATAGATGATCACATCGGGCGATTTCATAACCTTCTCCTTTTGCATAAAAAAATCCGTTATCGGTCGAACCTGATAACGGATTTGGTCGCTTTGACTCTGTTGTAATGAAACACTACCCTCCGTCCAGGCCCGTATATGCAGGCCTGATAATTATGCCCCCCATGGCGAGGATACAGCGGCTGGCGTCTCTCATATTCATATCGAAATGATCCCTACTCCCTTTCTGTGAAATTTTCGTAACCTTTTCCGGGGGATTTGTCAACGAAAATTTGGCATCCACTTTTTGCTTGACAAACGATTGTCGACAATCTACTTTTACCGGCACGGCAACCGTTGCCGCCGGCGGGTGTTTTCAAGGCCCGGACACCCCCCGGACAGGAAAGATTCCACCGTTCCACAATATTTTTGGAGGTACAAACGTATGATCGACAAGGAGCTCTGTATCGGATGTGGCGACTGCCTTCCGGTTTGTCCCGTGGGGGCCATCCGGTTGGAAGCGGAATATGCAGAGATCGATGAAGAGATGTGCGTCGAATGCGGTGTCTGTTACCGGGCGAAGAGATGTACGGTAGAGGCATTCAAACAGGCGCCGGACCTTCCCTGGCCGCGTATTGTCCGCAGGGTGTTCAGCGACCCCAATGCCGCGCATTCCACCACGACCGGCGGCTGGGGACGCGGCACGGCGGAAATGAAGAGCAACGATGTAACGGGGCGCTATAAGAGGGGGACGATAGGCATCGCCGTCGAGGTCGGGAGACCGGGCGTCGGCGAAACCATCCGTAATATCGAGAAGATTGCCGCTCCGTTTGCTCGCCTCGGTGTTGAGTTCGAACCGCTGAATCCGTTAACCAGCCTCATGGAAGACACAAAAAAAGCCATTTTTAAAGAAGATGTAAAAAATGAACGGGTGTTGAGTGCGATCATTGAATTCCTGATCGAACCTTCACGGTTGGAAGAAGTGATGGAGGCTCTGGAAGAAAGTTCCGCCGCTGCAACGGAGACGGTCTTTTCCGTATCCATGATCAACAGACTGGATCCCGACGGCTCAATTCCCAATATGGAAGCCCTCAAAAAGTTGGGATATCGGGCGTCTCCGAACGCAAAAATCAATTTGGGATTGGGCAGACCGAAAGCGGACGCTTAGAGAGGAAAGGAGGCGTAAGACCGTGACTCATTCGTTGCACAGGGCCGGTACGATCGAAGATTTGGGTTGTGATTATGTCATCATCATTCGCGCGGAGAAGGGGTACAACCAAGAAGGTTCTGCCGAAAAATGCAAGGAAATCCTGAGACTCTTTCAAAAACATGGCGCCGTGAACATTACCGGCGCCCGGGGTGCGAATTATAAAGGCAACGTTCTGCAAGCCTCGTTGGATTCCATCGTCGAGGCGTTCAAAGACGGCAATTCTCCCTATTGCGTATTCGATGCGAAAGAAAAGCTCGAATCGTTTCTCATCGAACTGAAAGAAAAAGATTTTGGATTATCGGTTGTTGTTTCAGGTCTCTATGATACCGTCAAATCCATCTGCGACAGGATCGGCATCACGCCGCATACGACGAACCACTCCTTGGGCGTCTGGGGCAACACCGCCCTTCTTCCCGATGGCCCGGTGCTTGAAATCACGACGATGTGCGGACACGGCATGGTATCGCGTTACCTGGTGGACGACCTGGTCGAAAAAATTAAGGCCGGTTCCCTGAGCATCGAGAAGGCGGGAATAGAATTGGGCAAGCCCTGTCTGTGCGGATTGTTCAATCCCAAGCGGGCGGAGAGGCTTCTCCGCAAATTGACGGTTCACGATAAAAAGGAACGGGTGAATACCGGAGTAAAGGGATGGGCCCTTTAGTCCGTAATCACCGATACGGAAAGGAGAATGGTATGGGTCCGAACCTCGCCTTTACCCGCGCTGATTCGCCTTACAATGACATGAAAAGCGTCATCGAATATGCAAAGAAAAATCCCGACAAGATTTCCGTTGCCATCGGCACGGTAGGGGGGTCCGAACATATCAGCGCCCACCGGGTGGGTAAGGCATCGGGTGCGCAGTTGAACCTGGTCGGTTTTGGCGGCGGCGGGCCGGCTGCCGTAGCCATTCTGGGCGGTCATGTCGATTTGGGGTTTGGAAATGTGAATGAACAGATGGGGCAGATTGAAGCAAAGAAAATAAAGCCGCTCGGCGTCATGTCCCCACAGAGGATCCCCGCCATGCCGAATGTGCTGACGATGAAGGAGCAGGGGATTAATGCCGTATATGTACAGCCGAGAGGCTTCTGGGCGCCGAAGAATTTCCCCGATTATGCGCTGAAATTCTGGGAAGATGCCTTATTCAAACTTTCCAAGACCAAGGCGTTTCAGGATGTGCTGGAAACCTCCTACTTGCAGTGGATACCTTTATGCGGCATGAGGAAGTCAAGGCGTTCGTCAACGATTATCTGAAAGTGTTGAAAGTGGATGTCGATGAACTCGGCGTCTATAAGAAGAAATAACCGTAAAGGGATATACAAGACAGCATTGCTTCCGGCGGCGAGCACATTTCCCCGCGTGGCAAGCGGGCGAAAACGTAATGACCTGTTCCTTGTGGATCGAAGCTCTCCGCGGCTTGCCGCGGAGAGCTTCGAAATCCCCCTTCCTGCCATTACGGGCGATGCGATCTTGTGTCGGGCATTCGTGCTTTGCACTGTCGCGGATGAGATCATGATGCAGACGCCTTTTCAAACGTTACAGGACTATAATCCCCGGTCAGGAGGGAGAGGGTATGAAAAAAGGAGACAGGGTTTTTTCTATCATCTGTATGGGGCTCAGCCTCTGGCTCATACTTGAATCGCGGAGATTCGATTATCTATCCAAATTTGGACCGGGACCCGGTTTTTTGCCGTTCTGGCTGGGGATCATCCTCGGATTGATTGCCCTGTTTGCATTTGTCAATACCTTCAGATGGAAACGAAAGTACGAAGGGGATGAACCGCGCCTGCCCGGTTGGGGATCGCTGAAACGGGTTGGGATAATCATGCTGATCATGGCCGGGTTTGCCCTTTTCGTGAACAGTCTTGGATTTATCCTTACCGTGTTTTTTTTCGTAACGATTCTGCTATTTGTCTTGGAGGGGGTTGGTTTTTTGAAAAGCCTGTTTTATGGTCTGACGTTCAGCGCCTCTGTTTTTCTTATTTTTCGTTACTGGATGGAACTTGACCTTCCCAAAGGTCTTCTGGGGATTTGAAGGAGAGGGCTCAATGGATGCTTTTCACAGTTTGATGCAGGGATTTTCGACGGTGATCACCCCGTTTAACATGGGGATGGCCGTCCTGGGCTGTTTTTTCGGCACGCTTGTGGGAATTCTGCCCGGTCTGGGGCCCTCGGCCACGATTGCAATGCTCCTCCCCCTCACCTTCGGCATGGATGCCACCTCCGCCATGATCATGATGTGTGCGATCTATTATGGCGCCATGTATGGCGGATCAACGACGTCGATCCTGGTCAATGTTCCGGGTGAAAGCGCTTCCGTGGTCACCACCTTTGACGGGTACCAGATGGCGCGTCAGGGGCGCGGCGGGGTGGCTTTGGGGATTTCCGCGATTGGATCCTTTATCGCGGGCATTCTCGGGACGTTTGCCTTGATCTTTGTCTGTGTTCCCCTGTCGGCGTTCACACTGAAGTTCGGACCGGCGGAATATTTCAGCCTGATCGTGATGGGGATGCTGTGCATTGTTTTTGTCGGCGGAAAATCGATATCGAAATCATTGATGAGCGGCGTGATCGGGATGGCTCTCGGGACAATCGGTATTGACGTAATTCAGGGGGCGCCCCGGTTCGTGTACGATTTACCCGAATTGATGGACGGGGTCTCCTTTATTGTGGTGGTCATGGGTCTGTTCGGTATCGGAGAGGTTCTCGTTTCCGCGGAAGAGCGGATGAAAATAAAACCGATCAGCGTGAAACTCAAGGATCTTTGGCCGACAATCGCCGATGTTTGGCAATGCAAATGGGCGATACTCAGGGGTACGGCGGTCGGCTTTTTTATCGGCGCCCTGCCCGGAGCGGGTGCGACCATCGCCTCGTTTCTCGCCTACGGAATCGAAAAAGGCGTTGCCAAGCATCCCGAACGTTTTGGCAAGGGCGCCATCGAGGGGGTAGCCGGACCGGAGTCCGCCAATAATGCGGCCAGTTCCGGCGCCTTTGTACCGCTGCTCGCCCTTGGGATTCCGGGTTCCGGCGCCACCGCGGTCATGCTGGGCGCACTGATGCTTTACGGGTTGAAACCCGGCCCCATGCTGTTTCATACGAATCCCGATTTTGTGTGGGCGGTCATCGCCAGCATGTTTATCGGGAACGTCATCCTGATTTTCATGAACCTTCCCATGATTCCCTTTTTTGCGATGGGCTTGCGTATTCCTTACCGATACCTCTATCCGGCGATCCTGCTGATCTGCATCATCGGGGCATACTCGCTCAGCAGCAGCGTCTATGATGTCTGGGTGATGCTGATTTTCGGCGTGTTCGGATATTTCATGAAAAAATATGACATCCCCGGAGGCCCCATGGTCGTCGCCTTGGTGCTGGGACCCATGCTGGAGTACAATCTCTATCGCGCTCTGGCTCTCTCCCGGGGAGATATGACCACGTTTGTCACCCGACCGATTTCAGGAACGCTGTTGGCCATAGCCGCAATAATGATCGTCGTGGTGACCTTTAAAGCCGTCAGGATGAAAAGGGCCCTGATTGAGGAGAAGGACGAATGATGACGGGAGGTGTGCCATGCTGATTGACAAGGAAAAGTGCATCGGATGCGAGGAGTGCCATCCCTATTGCCCGGTTGGCGCAATCGCAGCGGTGGAGTGGGAAGGGAGAGCGGTCAGTGAGATCGATCAGGTGGAGTGTGTGGAGTGCGGATGCTGTTACAAGAGATCCGGCGTCTGCCCGGTCGACGCGATTTATATGCCGAAATTGGAATGGCCGCGATCCATCCGGGAACCGTTCAGCAATCCCCATATCAAACATCCCTCGACGACCGGTCAGGGAAGGGGAACGGAAGAGATGAAGACCAACGATGTGACCGGCCGGTTTCCCTTTGGAATGGCCGGCGTTGCGGTCGAAATGGGTCGCCCCGGCGTCGGCACATCGTTCAGAGACCTGCAGACGGTGGCCATGGCCATCGCCCGGTTGGGGGTTGAGTTTGAACCCAACAATCCCGTGGCGGAACTGATGGCCGATCCCAAGACGGGAAAGCTCCATGAGCAGGTGCTGAATGAAAAGGTGCTTTCCGCAATCCTCGAATTCAAGATCAAAACGGAAAAATTGCGGGAAGTTCTTGTAGCCATAAAAGATGTATCGGCAAAAATCGATACGGTCTTTTCTCTCGATCTGATCAGTCGCGTTTATCCGGATGGAACCACGCCGGCGCTGGCCATTGCCAAAGACGCCGGATTTACTCCCAGACCGAACACCAAGACGAACGTGGGCCTCGGCCGGCCGCTGTTCAAGGAGGCATAACATGACGCACACATTGCACCGGCAGGGGAGTGTCGAAGATCTCCATGAGGACTATGTCCTGCTGATTCGGACGTCCCGCTTTGTGAACCATGAGGGATCGGAGAAAACCATGCAGCAGATCTGGGAGGTGATCTCCCATTATGAGCAGGATCTGGTGAATTTCGGCAATCATAATCCCAACTGGGATGGGGGCGAGCTGTACGACATGGAAGCCTTGAAGAAGGCCAAGAGCCGGATCATCCACGTGGTCTTCAGGGATCGCGAGAGGATCAAGGCGTGCCTGAAAGAGATCAAGGAGCGGGATTTCGGCATTTCCACCGTGGTGTCGGGATTATGCGGGGAGACGGAAAAGATATGTTCGGAAATCGGCCTGCACCCCCATACGGTGAACTATTCCCTGGGCGTTCACGGCAGGACGGAGCGGCTGCCGAAAGGGGAAACCCTGGAAATCCATACGATGTGCGGGCATGCCATGGTCTCCTACCATCTGATTGACCATATGGTCAAAGAGATCCGTCGGGGGAAAATGACCTGCAAAGCGGCAGCCAGGAAGCTCTCCCGGATGTGCGACTGCGGCATCTTCAATACCTATCGGGCGGAAAAACTGCTGATGAAAATGACGGCCGGACGCCCTGAAGAGATCTCAATCGGTGGCGATGATGCCTGACGACAATATGTGACCTTTATTGAAAGATACCCCACTTTGTCATTCCCGCGGAAGCGGGAATCCAGAAGATCCTGAAAAGGCGGGATTCCTGTTTCCGCAGGAATAACGATTTGCCAGGTTTCGGTAGAAATTCCAGATCTTGAAATAACTTCGGAGGAGATGGACGGATGCTCAACGAGGAACGGATGGTTCAGGTGGCCGAGCAGGTTGTGACGCAGGTTCTGGCCCTTAAGCCGGGGGAGACGGTATGCCTCCTCCGGGATACGGAGGAGGATTCGAGACCCTTTGCCGAGATCCTCTCTGCGGCCGCGTGGCGGGTGGGGGCCGAACCGGTATCGCTGATTATCGTACCCCGGACGGTCGGCGGCCAGAAATTGCCCGAGCCGGTAGCGGGGGCATTCCTCCATTCCAGCGCCGTCATCAACATCGCCAAGTGGCCGATTGTGCACAGCCGGGCGGTCAGCGCCGCGCTGGGGGCCGGGGCCCGGACCTGCAATCTTCGGGGCTTCAATGACGGGATGTTAGAGAGCCCCGGGGTCACCACCGACTACGAGGCGGTCCGGCGCAACGCGCTGGCGGTCGATTCGCTGCTCGAGAAGACCCGCGAGATCCGCTTTACCACCGCCGACGGGTGTGACCTGACCATGCAGCTCTGCGGCCGAAAAGGGAAGGCGCAGACCGGCTTTGCCGACGAACCAGGAAGGTTTTCGGGTCTTCCCGACGGGGAATCCACGGTTGCCCCGCTGGAAGGGACCACCCAGGGGTGTATTGTAAACCCCTACATCATCGACAAGATCGGGCGGGCGGACGAGCCTTTCCGGATGGAGATCAAGGACGGCTGGATCGTGAACGTGGAAGGGGGCAAACAGGCCCGGGAATTGCTGGAGCTGTTCGAGAAGACCGATCCCAACGCCCGGCGGTTCGCCTCTCAGTTCGCCCTCGGGATGAACCCCGACTGCCGCATTATCCCCGATACGAGAGAGGTTTCCAAGAGATTGGGCACCCTGCATGTGGCGTTGGGCGACAACATCTCCCTGGGAGGGGCGATCCAGTGCGGGCTGCACATCGACATCGTCATCCTGAATCCAACAGTCTGGCTGGACGGGAAAATTGTTTTGGAGAACGGAAAGTTGTTCATTTAGGGGCCGGAGGAGGCGATCGCTCTTAAGACACGCCGCCCGAGGAATGAAAGGAGAGCGTGTGCGGGGTTGGAAATGAAGGAAGAAAAAATGGCCGCCGGGGAAATCATCCGCCTGCTGAGCGCGTATATTGCCCGGAGCGGGGAGGCTGAACTCCCCGCTCCGGTGATCCGGAAGGATAAACATCACATCCTGGATACGTTGGGCGCGATCCTCTGCGGCTCCTGTCTCAAGCCGGGTATGCTTGCGAAGAAGTTCGTCGCGCAGCAGGGAGGGACGAGAGAGGCCCAGGTCGCCGGATCTCCCATCGTCGCCACGGCGATCAACGCCTCCTTCGCCATGGCGATGATGGCCCATTCCGATGAGACCGACGATTCCCACGAAAGGGCGGGCATGCACCCGGGCTGCGGCATCGTTCCCGCCGCGCTGGCTGTCGCGGAAAGGGAAGGGGCAGACGGATCGAGGTTTCTCAGAGGGGTCGTGGCCGGATATGACATCGGCTGCCGCATTACCCAGGCCCTGGGGGTGGAGAATATCCGCCGGCGCGCGCTTTCGCTGCACGGCATCGGCAGCAACTTCGGGGCGGCTGCCGCCGCGGCTTCGGTGATGGGGCTCAAGGAAGATCTGGTAAGGTATGTCTGGGATTATACCGCCCAACAGGATTCGGGCAAGTATTACTGGGTGCGCGATACGGACCACGTGGAAAAGGCTTTTGTTTTCGCCGGGATGGGCGCCAGAAACGGCGTGACTTCGGCGATACTGGTGCAATCGGGGTTTACCGGGGTTGCGGATGTCTTCAGCGGCGAGCACAACTATTTTGAATCCTTTTCTCCCGTCGCCAACACGGAATTCCTCGTCGACGGCCTGGGCGAACGCTATGAGATAGAACATACCGATATCAAGAAATTTTCCGTCGGCGCCCCGATCCAGGCCCCGCTCGACGCGCTCTTGATTCTGAGGGAAAGGCACGGCCTGACCGCGGCGAATGTGCAGGGCATCATCGCCCGCGTGCCCGACGACCGGGCGCTGATCGTTCGGGACCGAAATATGCCGGACGTGGATCTGAAACACGTTCTGGCCGTCGCCTTGATCGATGGCGACATCACCTTTTCAACCTCACACTGTTACGAAAGGATGAAGGACCCGGCTGTCCTGGAGGTCAGAAATCGGATCACGCTTGTCGGAGATCCGGAACTGAGAACGGCCAAAATCAAACGGGGCGGGATCGTGGAGATCAAGACCACGGACGGCGCCCAATTGCGTGAGCATGTCGAACTGGTCCGCGGCAGGCCGGGAAATCCGATGTCGGATCAAGAGATTGAGCAGAAATGCGCTGACCTGATGCGGCCGGTCCTCGGCGAAAAGCGCACGCGAAGCTTGATCGCCCGGGTCTGGAATATCGAAAAGATCAAGAATGTGCGGGATCTTCGTTCTCTGCTTTCCGCTCCCTGACGCTGTTCTGCTTTCGATGGTTGACGAATTCGTAATCATTCGAACTTACCCTGTTATGTCATTCCGTGCTTGACACGGAATCCAGTTTCTATCGTGGTTTCCGGCTTTCGCTCGGACGAAGTCTGGATACCGGCGCCTGTCCCGGATATTGATCCAGGATTCACCGGTATGGCGGTTTGTGCTCCCCCGAGTTCAGCCCGGTTGCCCGGTTGCGCCGTGAACGCCAGGACCTTTTCGCACCAGGCGGCGACGTCGAGGAGCGTTTCCTCGCGGTAGGGCTGTGCGGCGATCTGCATCGCGAAGGGAAGGCCGTTGGCATCGAGCCCCGTTGGCAGCGACATCGCCGGGAAGCCGGCGACGCTCCAGGGCTGGTTGAAGACGCTGGAACCGGTGGAGGAGAGCCCGCGCGGCGCCGTCGTCGAGGCGATCGGCATGATCGCCGCATCCACGTCGGCCATTTGTTCGCACATCTCCCCCTGGAAGAGGATCCGGTAACGGAGATGTTCGACGTACTCGTGGCCTTGGATGGACGCTCCCTTTTCCAGACGGGCCCGGAGTTTCGGTGGGTACTCCTCCCGATGCTCCTCGAAAAGGGGCCGGTGGTAGGCGTAGAGTTCCGCCTGCTTGATGATGCCCCAGCAGGCGCCGACGAAGGCGAAGGAAGGGGGGAAGGCAAGCTCGACGATCTCCGCGCCGGCGGCCAGGAACTGCGCACGGACGGAGGCGAGGTTTGCCAGAACCTCCGGAGAGGTCTCCGCCTCAAAAAACTCGCGGATATAACCCAGACGGGGTGGGGAGCCGGCGAGCCGGGGGCGGGAGTGGACATGCGGTTCGGGCATCCTCGCAAAAGGCCGGGGCTGATTTTCTCGCATGCAGGGCCACAGGAGCGCGGCGTCGGCCACGGAGCGGGTGTGGACGCCGACGTGATCGATGGTCCAGGAGTTCGGCAGCACCCCTTCGTTGCTCACCTCGCCGTAGGTCGCCTTGAACCCGACGATCCCGTTGTAGGCGGCGGGCCGGAGCAGCGAGCCCCCCGTCTGCGTTCCGAGGGCCGCCGGGCACATGCGATCCGCCACCGCGGCGCCGGAGCCGCTGCTCGACCCCCCCGGGGTGTGTTCGGGGTTCCAGGGATTCCGGGTGATTGTGGGGTCGTTGTTGGCGAAAGGGGTTGTCTCCGTTTTGCCGAGGAAGATCGCCCCTGCCTTCCGGAGGCGGGCGATCGCCGGGGCGTCCTCGGCGGGGATCCGGGCGGGGTAGATCGGTGTCCCGCAGCGGGTCCACTGCCCCCGGACGTCGATGATGTCCTTCACGCCGATGGGTATCCCGTGGAGCGGCCCCTGGCGGTTTCCCGCCCGCAACTCGCGGTCGCAGCGGCGCGCCTCCGCGAGGGCATCCTGTTCATAGACCTCGACCCAGGCGTGGATGATCTCCTCCCGCGCATGGATCCGCTCCAGGCACGATTCCATCAGTTTTTCCGCCGTCAGTTTGCCGGACTTTATCCGTTCCCCAGCCTCCCGGACGGTCAACTCTCTCGGTTCATCCATAAGCGCCCCCTGAATAACCCCCATGCCCAGGCGCGGGCACAACGAAACATGAAAATCCCCCCGTGCCCCCCTTTAGCTCAATTCTGCTCGTCCTTGACCATCGCCCTCGCCCGCTTGACGGCCTTCGTTCCGACGGCGATGCACATGATCAGGCTGATCGCCAGCAGCGTGCCCGAGATCGGGCGCGTGATGAACACCAGCATGCTCCCGTGGGAGAGGTTGAGGGCCTGGTAGAGGGCCCTCTCCATCATCGGTCCGAGAAGGAGGGCGAGCAGCATCGGCGCGGGGGGGATATCCGCCCTCTTCATGAAATAGCCGGCGACGCCGAAGATCAACATCATCCCGACGTCGAAGAGACTGGTGCTGATCGCGTAGGCGCCGATGACGCAGATGATGAGGATCGCCGGGTAGATGAGGGCGTAGGAGATCCGAAGCAGCGAGGCGAAGAGCGGCACCATCGGGAGGTTCATGATGATCAGGATCACGTTCCCGATGAACATCGAGGCCATGACCGCCCAGACGAAATCGGCGTTCTCGATGAAGAGCATGGGGCCGGGTTTGAGGCCGTAAAGAATGAGCGCCCCCAGCATGACCGCCGTGGCCCCCGATCCGGGGATCCCTAAGGCGAACATCGGGACCATCGCCCCGGAGGTTGCCGCGTTGTTGGAGGACTCCGGTCCCGCGACCCCTTCGAGAACCCCCGTGCCGAATGTCTCGGGGTGCTTGTGGACGCTCTTCTCGATGCCGTAAGTCACGAAGGAGGCGATCGTCGGCCCGGCGCCGGGAAGGACGCCGATGATGAAGCCGATGAGC